>Ga0206964_10037_pt1 | contig 40687 bp, 30 predicted proteins | sample Alteio_BWOrgHeat_25_FD_152980 | JGI IMG/M metagenome (GOLD analysis project Ga0206964, IMG submission 152980) | Enriched cells from forest soil in Barre Woods Harvard Forest LTER site, Petersham, Massachusetts, United States -... | ecosystem: Environmental > Terrestrial > Soil > Temperate forest >...
GATCCCGTCCTTTGCAGGATCAGTTGAAACTTTAGCTTTTGCAGGGCTTGCGGCAAAAACACTTACACTTGCCAATAAAAATAATGCGGTTAATTTGATGGAATTTTTCATGATCTTTTTGATTTAATGTTTTTATTTATTTGTTATTTATTTCGTTTTACAATTCAAAGAAACAACAACTTTAAACCCTAAAAAAATGAAATAGACCACCGCCGTTTATATATAGACCAACCCCAAAATACAGTCGGCAAACCTGTATAAACTGCTCATATTGTGCAAAATAGATGTTTTATCGGGTAGAAACGGGGCTTTATAGACGTAAATTTGCCGTTGGTCGGGTGTGGAACAAAAAAAGGCGCCGTTACAGCGCCTTCTTCATAGTTATAAATTGTTAGGGACAATTCTATTTTAATTCTTCGTCAGCTCTACCATACTGCTATTATCCACTCCATACTTTTTAGCAATAGCTTTTATAGTGGTTCCTTTTTTAAGGACAAACGGTTTTGTAAACTCATTTTCCTCAGCAAACGCCGGGGTAGCGCCATTGGTGGTATAATAAACCTTTGTACCGGGTGTGGCGCAGGTAATGGTTACTGAATTCCCCTTTAAGTGGATCACGGGTTTAGCCACAATGTCAACATATTTCGCAGTACGCGCATCATGGATCTCGCCTTTCCAGTTCATCCCGAAACCAAAATCATACGTATGGCCATCGGCATCTGTATAGCATTGCATGTCATGCGGGATATCCTCATCCTGCAATTCCACGGTTTGCATATTGGCCGGCATCTGGAAGGGTAATAAGCCGGATGGCTCGGCCGTGCCGGTTAAAATATCCAGTATCGCCTGGTTTTGAACGCCAAACCCGGCCACTATCGCGTTAGCATCCTTTTCAAATTCGGCAAGGATAGCCGGTTTTGCTAAAGTAATAGCCACAATAACCGGCTTCCCATTCATCGCTTTTTTTGTTTCTTCGATGGTCTTCAGATCTTGGTAGTTTGCCGCCGTTATGGATTTGCCTTTATAGCTACGATTAGTTATGCCGGGCTCAACCGGGTCGCCGGCAGCGATGCTGTGTTCGCGGGCATCATTGGCTGTATAGGGGCCATATTGCAATGTGATGGGGACATAGCCATTGCCGCCGTTTTTAAAGTCGCCGGCATCGTATCCTGCACCGCCGCTGGGGCTGCTCACAAATACAATGGCGCAATCGGCTTTCGATGGATCATCTGTAACTTTAAAATATTTGGCAATGAGTTCGGCTTTTACTGCATCTTCAAAACGTTCTTTCGAAGGCGGGCCAAAAAAACCTTGTACCGAAGGAAAGAATTTTTTTGGCATATAAATCGTTTTCCCTTTTTGCAGTGGCAGCAGCTTATCATGGTTTTTCAGCAACACAATTGATTTCAACTGCGCATTGTACCCGGCAGTCATAAACTGGGGTTTTCCTACGGTTGCTTTGGTATGTTGCACGTCCAGGTAAGGGTTTTCAAAAAGCCCAACCCTGAAAATATTTTTCAGTAACCTTACCCCCGATTGTTCAAACCTTGCCCGCATATAAGCTTCGCCATGTTCTTTTACGCCCATATTATAGGCTTCTATCACCGGGCCGGCATCGTTATTGCCTCCAAACTGATCAACGCCAGCCATTAAGATCTTGTAATGGCGCTCGGCAACGGTTTTGGTTTCCATCCCCCATGATTTACCCAAAAAAGTGTCCGGCGTTTTGCCTTCGTCGGCAGTTACCAGCCAATCGGTACAGATCACACCATTGTAACCATATTTACCTCGAAGTAGGTCAGTAATTAGATATTTATTATAGCTGTTCCCTTCATTTTCGCCGGTAACTTTATCCCGTCCATAAGAAATGGTATAGTACGGCATCACTGCCGAAACCATTTTTGTTTTGCCTGATAGTTTTAAAGCGCCATCCACAAAGGATACCAGGTGCTCATCAAAATTATTGCCGGGGTAAACGGCGTATTTTCCGTAGGCAAAATGCGCGTCCCTGCCGCCTTCTTCGGGGCCGCCACCCGGCCAGTGTTTCATCATGGCGTTTACGCTGTTATAACCCCAGCCACCGGCTATTTCGGCGCTGCCGGTTGAGGTTTGAAAACCATCTACATAAGCCCGTGCCATATCCGCATCAAGCTGCGGATCCTCGCCAAACGTGCCGTTGATCCGTGCCCAGCGCGGTTCGGAACCCAGGTCGATCTGTGGGGACAATGCGGTGGCTATCCCCAATGCCCTGTATTCCTGCGCAGCTATGCTGCCAAATTGTTCGGTCACTGCCGGATCAAACGTAGCGGCAAGTCCCAACTCATCGGGCCATTGTGATATGGTGCCGCCTGCTCCTGCTGTATACTCATAGCCTGTACTGGCGCTGTGACGCGGATCGGAACTGTTGTTTGCTGGTATCCCAGAGCCCGAACCCTCAACCAGTGCCTGTACATTGTTATTCCATTTTGCTGCAATGGCCGGTGTTTGCACCGAAGTTACCAGCACATGCCTCAGATTGTCCTTTATTAAAAAGCTTCTTTGCTGATCGGAAATGGCGGCAGCATCCATGCCGTCGGTAAAAGGTTTACCGTTATAAGTACCGGAGCCAAGCGGCCCGCGTGAAGCAGCCGGAATAGACTGGTGCGCGCTGTATAGCATCAACCCTGCTATCTGGTCGATCGACAGTTTCGATGCCAGGTCCTTAGCCCGTTCATCAACCGGCAAGCGCCAATCCTCGTATTTATCCAATTTGCCGTTTTTGTCAAGATCCTTGAAGGCCATGCCGTCAACAGTTAAAATCTTTACACCCGATGCGGACGAATAGCCCAGCGTTGGGCCGTTTTGATTTTTCACCAGGATGATGCCTGAGCTATCGGCGGGCAAGGCATACCATTTCCTCCCCGGATCCACGCGGTTGCTTGCCGACATGCCCGCTAACAGCATCAATACAAATGCGGCAGCCGAAAAACAAAGAACTACAAGAGGGTTAAATTTCTTCTTCATAAATAAATACAGGAAAAGGTTGTTAAAATTGGTTGATTTAACAGGTTTACAATAAATAATGAGGTTTGTTTTATCATTGTGTTTTATTGACACAATTAAAGGTAAATATATAAATAATAAAAATGAATCATAATCGATAAAAATGTGCAGCAAACAGATGGGCGGTCATTTTTGGACGACGAGGGATTGCTCCAGGTTTACTATATTTGAATGCGTAAACGGCAATTAAAATAGTAATTGAGCGTTCAAAAACATACTACAAAACGTTAACCTATCAAAGCCTTCTGAAAAATTTATGCGACCGACTATTTGTTTGCTTTATCCAGTTTCAAAATTCAGGTATACTTATTTCATGCTGTTGATAAGCCTGCTGCCAATAGCGGCGCATGCGCAACTCATCGCCATCAACGACATTCATAAAATAGTTATTAAAACCACGTCGGGCGGAATGGGCGGTTCGGTTTCATCCACTTTCGAGATCAAAAAGAAAAATAATGTGTGGGTTAGTAACAGAACAAAAAAGGTTTCAAACTTAATGTCCCTTCAAACAGCAAAATGGGAGACAAAAGATTCCACTGATGTTAAATTTATTAAAACGATGGGCCAGTCATCCATCGACAAAATGGTGTATGCCATTAACCATCCCATCCGAACGTTTAACCCGACTTTGTTTGGCATTACTGCTGAATTATTAAGAACTAATGCTGATTCGTTGTTAAAAACTGTGCTTCACCAGGCCGACCAAAGACAAACAGCTATTTTTAAACGAGCCATAACTACCGATAGGATAAACCAGGCCATTATAAAATCACAAAGCGAAAGCCTAATGGATGTTAGTGCAGATTACGTGATAAACATTGTAAAAACAAATGGGGACACTTTAAAAATAGAATCGACAAATTTGACGGGTTATGTGCTGCCGTGGAAATTGAATAAAAAACATGCAATTTATAATGTTAGCATAAGCCGTTTTTGCGCCGATGCAATGGGCGTTAATAACCAGGACCCGGTAAACGGGGGAGATATCTATCATTTAATTTGCGAGGATATTTACGATACTTATTGTAAAGGCCAAATAACCGCGAAGTTTTTCGAAAACAAATATCCGGAAGCATTTAGACTATTGAAAAGCTATTATTCGATAACAGATATAAACACAAGCGACATACTACAGGACACAGATCCGATTGTTTTTATGACACTCCATGCGCCCGGTTTGCCCGATATCTATACTGCATTACATATTGCACATAAAGGGGATGTGCTGCGTCTAACTAAGTTTAAGGCCAAAGTTGATTCCTTGTTTAAGCATAAAAATTTTATATTTAATTACGCTTCGCGAACGCCCGGTTGCCGGCTTATTTTCCAGGACCCTAATGATAGTTTGTCGACCTACGCCTGGGAGCAATCCACTTATCCTTACCTGAACGCCTATCCGCAACAAACGGTGACCGAGTTTCGCGTGCAAAACAACACAGGTGAAAACGGATTTTCTACCTGGTGCATTTTACCCAACGGCCAGGTAGTGTTAACCTTTTTTAACGGTTCAAAAATTTTAAATTTCAGCAAAAAAGACCTGGGATTAGACTGGATGCCCGAGCCCGGCGGCCAGGTTTGCATTATATTTGACGCTGATGGCAAGATCATTAACAATCTTACACGGTAACCGTACAATTTAAAACTGCCATCTATTTCTTCACCGCCTTAAAACTGCCATTTGGCTGAATAAATGTTGCTTCGGTAATTTTTGCGGCACCCGGCGGGCCAAATTGCAGGTAATAACCGCTTAGTACTTTTACAGCAAATTTATCATCACCCAAAGGCACCATTTCGTAATCAGGCTGACCCGGCACCAATACAAACAGGGTTTTGGCATCCTTAACATAAACTTTTACTACTATCCCGGCCATCGCGTAATCGCCCACATACTTTTTCAGTTCCGCAGCGGTAACTGCTTTGGCTGTTATTTTTTTGGTAAATATGATAGGCTTTAAACCACCTTCTAACTGGCCCTCCACACTTTCAATATCGCCGGCTAAGTTCATCCGGAACTGTAATTTCAAGCCATGGTCATCAGCTGTATCGATCCCTTCTTTAGGATCAACATCAAACACATCAAAAATATCATAATTAGATTGCCGGAGCCAAAGGGTATGGGTAACGGTTTTTACAAACAACGAATCATTCCTGAGGTATAATTTCATGATACCATAACCAGGGTTATTATAATTTCCAGCAAAATCTGCCATTGGATGGGTTGCAGGATGTTTTATCTCTGCCACTTTTTCTTTCTTAACTTTATCCGCATCCTGTTTGCCTTTGTCGATAGCGTGTTTAAGTTCGGTATCCCAGTCGTGGTATTTAAGGTTTAGCATTCTGTCCGAGATCAGGTTCCTTACAATGCTTGGCACTGCCGATCCATCCTGGTTGCTCAGTACAACTATACCCACACTATCCGAGGGAAAAAAACAGGTACTTGCCGAAAAGCCGTCAATGTTTCCGCCATGCTCCACCCGGTAGTGCCCTTTGTACGAACCCAGCATCCAACCAAAACCATAGTTCGCAAAATAGATATCTGGATTTTCTTTGCCGGGCAATGCGCCGTCGATTATAGATTGTGAACTGATAGCCTGGTTGCGAAAGCTTTCGGGTATGATCTCTTTACCGTTGTATTTGCCGTTGTTTATCCACGCTGTAACCCACTTGGCCATATCAGTAACGCTGCTGTTGATGGCCCCGGCCGGCGCCATGCCGTCAATGTGATAATATTGCAGCTTTTTAATAATGGTATCCTTTTTTACACCGTAGCCAATCGCAATATCATCGCTTTTCTCTAATTCGGCAATGCTTATGTCCGACCTGGTCATCCCCAGCGGAACAAAAAATTTCTCTTTAATATTGTCTTCCCAGCTTTTGCCCGATATATGCTGCACCATTGCCCCCTGCGCTGCAAACATAAAGTTGTTATACTGCCACTTTTCGCGTATGCCAAACGTTGGTTCCATGTATTGCACCCGCTGTATTAAACTATCGGTTGAAGGATTATTGAAAAAATACCACGACAGGTCATGCCTTGGCAAACCGGTGCGGTGGCTCATCATATCCCGCAAAGTGATGGTATTGGTCATCGCATCATTATAAAATTTCAGTTCCGGCAAATAATTATTGGCGGGTTTATCAATATCCAATTTGCCATCCTGCTGCAGTTTACCTATCAATGTCGCTGTAAATGCTTTGCTGCACGATCCGATGGCAAAAAGCGTATTCGGTGTAACCGGCAGTTTGCCGTTTAAATCGCGGTAGCCAAAACCTTTGGCATAAACCACCTTGTTTTTTTCCATTACCGCAACGGCAAACCCGGCGGCGTGCCATGTTTTTAACACACGGGCAAAGGCGGTATCCAAACCCTTAAAGCGTGGGTCGCTATTAACAACTGATGGTTGCTGAGCAAAACATTGGAACGATAAAGCGCAAAGGAAAACAATAAGGCGGTTTCTCATTTTTTGAAGGAATAAAGAGGAGGTTGAATTATATTTTTCCTAAAGTAGGCAATATCCGTCAACCATTTATGTTTTATTGAAAGACAATTTATTGTCTGTAAAATCGATACCTATGATTGATCGGTAATTCGTAAACTTGATCCTTACAGGCCTTTTCGAAGCAATGCATAATTTAACATATTTTTCATAATGTGTCAAATTCTTGTTACATTTCGGCCCCAATTAATTGGTTAACAAATGAACGATCTGGAAGCATATTTCAAGCAAAATAATAAGCGCGTAATTGATAAGTGGCATCATTATTTTGAAGTTTATGACCGCCATTTTAGCAAATACCGTAACAAGGAGATCGTTATATTGGAGATCGGCACCTTCCAGGGCGGAAGCTTGCAGATGTGGAAACATTACTTTGGTGATAAAGCCAAAATTTATGGGATGGATATTAATCCCGATTGCAAACAGGTTGAAGAAGAAAACATTAAAATATTTATAGGCTCGCAGTCTGATCGTCACTTTTTACGGAAGGTGATCAAAGAGATCCCGCCGATCGACATCCTGATAGACGACGGCGGGCACACCATGTTGCAGCAGATCGTTTCGTTCGAAGAGCTTTTTGATAACATAAAACCCGATGGCGTGTATTTATGCGAAGACCTGCATACCTCCTATTGGGCCGATTATGGCGGCGGGTACAAACTCCCCGGAAATTTTATCGAATACTCAAAGGAACTTATTGATAAGTTGAACGCCTGGCATTATAAAAAAGCAAGCGAAGTAGACAGTTTTACCAGGTCGGCAAATTCTATGCATTACTATGACAGCATGCTGGTAATTGAAAAGCATCCGAGGACGGAGCCGCTGGCTTCGAGGACCGGAACCATTTATTTAACTGAAAGCGAACAACCGGCGAAAAAAAAAGGCGTAAAACCTAAACTAAAGTCGTTGTTTAAAGGCAAAGTTAAATAAGCGGCGATCGGGCATTTATTCCTTTTACATTTTTTCCGGCAACTCATTGGTCCCGTTGCGCTGCGTGCAACGCGGCCCAACTCTTTATTTGCATTATATTTGATGTACAGCTAATATAAATGAGCCAGGTTAGGGAAATTAAATGCCCGCATTGCGGTGAGTGGACTATGTGGCAAGGCGACGTTGACGACCGCTGCCTGTATTGCGATGGTTTCCTGGAGCCGCAGCGCTTTTCGCGCGAGGTGGAAAAAAAGGTTAACAAAGAACTTTTAAAAGAAAACGATTACTTCTTTATAAAACCCGATGACCGTGCATTCACCCGCTGGTGGAAAAAAAGCCTGAACGACATGCGCTGGATGGCTTACTATGCGCAGATCGCCTTCTTTTTATTGGCAACTTTTTTACTGGTATTGTTAAGCTTAATGGCCGTTTAAATGAAAACATTGCTTAACCCTTGGTTTATTGCAGGCTGCCTGGTATGGCTGGCCGTGCAAACAGCCCGGCACACAGGCCATCCTTTACCCTATATTAACAGCTATTTAACCGATATTTTCGCCGTTCCGGTAATCGCCAACCTTGGACTTTGGTTACAAAGGGTGCTTATTATCAAAAACAATTACTATGTATTGTCGCCTGGCCAGGTGGTATTTATGGTGATCTATATCAGCGTGACTTTTGAAGGACTATTGCCTGCGATCTCCAAAACTTACACGGCCGATTGGATCGATGTACTGCTTTATGGCGTGGGTGGTTTGTTTTTTTATTGGGTGATGAATAAGCCCTTATTAGAAGTCCGAAAGTCCGGAAGTCCGAAAGAAAAAGTCATTTAGCTTTCAACTTGTGTGCATTTTCGACGCGCCGAGCGGAACTCCCCGCTAGCCGACACTACTACTTTTCCCACATTTTTTGTCCCGAAAATTATCGGTCATTTTGATTTTAAATCCTCCCGATAATGAAACATAAACTAACCATTCTATTTACCTTGTTTTTTGCTTCCACGCTAAGTGGGTTTGCACAGAAAAAGGAATATACTATCCGAAAATTCGATATGGTGTACGACTCCGCACGCCTTCAGCGTGAAACGGGTTTCGCTATCGGCAAGAATAAAGTGGATAATTATACTTGTAACGCGAAGATCATTATTGACGAGGCCGCCCAAAAAATTACTGGAAATATAAGTTTTTACTGCAATACCTGCTCTGACGTAAATTACAATAAGCCTGTCAACATCGATGTACGTAAGGTAGCTGAGGGCCGTTACGTGGTAACAAACTTTCACGATAAGTTTCAAACTAAACGCACAGATTGTGCCATAATTGTCAATGCTGAAAAAAGAGAGATCACTTTTGACTTCCTGTATTTTTACATGCTTGAACAGTCAACGGTCTTTCATTTTAAGCCCGATTATGTTAATATAAATGCCGCCATCGCCGCTTTCGATTATGAAGAAGTGCAAGTATTTGTTGACAAAGGGGTCGATCTAAACGCATCCTATGCATTCAACGGCAAAAATGAAACGCCGCTGAATTATTTATGCGACCTCGATCCGTGGAAATCTGAAAAGGAAGAAGAAATGGGTAAGATCCTGCTTGCCAAAGGTGTTAACGTAAACATTACGGACGACCTGGGCTTTACGCCCCTTATGAAAACCCTGCAAAATGTAAACGTCACCCTTTTCGGCATGATCATGCAGCATGGTCCGGACACCCAGGCAAAAGCTAAAGATGGCACAACGGCCCTAAAGCTTGCAAAAGGATTGGTCAAAAGGGCCGAAAACTACTCAAGCCAAAAATATAGATTTGAGGACATAGCTAAAAGCTTAAAGAATTAAGCTTCGTTCCCGCTTTTTCATTTCGCAATGCTTAGCGCCCCGGTTGGGCATCTCGCCACTTGCTCCCTAATTTCCTGGCTGGTAGCGCCATCCATGTTTACCCAGGGTTTAACGGCAGGATTAAAAACAGTTGGCAATTGTGTAGCGCATCTTGCGGCATGTTTGCAAAGTTCGGGCTTCCAAACCACGGTAATATCATCGCCGGCGTATTTATGCGTATTCTCAAACTCGTTTGCACTGAAAGCAAACGTGCGGATCTGGATCTCGCCTTCCAATATTTTCGAAACCGGGCAAACTTTGGCAATTTGAATTAAGTGTTCGCGCTGCTCGTCGGTTACCGGCGCTATAAATTTTAGGTCCCGGTCAATTACGGTTAACTTTTTGCCATCCCTGGTGTCAAAATACATATTTACCGAAACAGCTATTTCTGGGATATTCCACCCTTTCCGGTCGATATACATGCGCAGTGTGGCCAATGTGCAGGTACCCAGTGACGAAAGCAATAAGGTATACGGATCGGGGCCCAAATCTTTGCCACCGGTAAATTCGGGTTCATCGGCAATAAATTTGCCATGCCGCCATTCAACGGTACACTTATATTTTTGGGTGCCGATGGTTGATATGATGGGATGCTCAAGTGCGTATTTCATTTTCTTTCGGGTTAATGTTTATCATTTGCAAATTCCGGCTATGAACCATGAACAATGATCCATGAACTAAAAAAGAACATCGACAAAGGCAGGAGTAATATCGAATATTTTTTTGGCAAAAGGGCAAAGCGGTAATATTTTCATATGATGTTCCCTCGCGTAAACAACACCAGCCTTAACCAATTGCAGGCCAAGCCCTTTCCCTTCGTAAGCTTCGTTTACTTCCGTATGATCGATGATCATTTTTGCCGGCCCCGAAAAAATGTAATGCATTAAAGCAATTTCCTTCCCGTCATCTTCCATATAAAAGACCCCTCGCTTACCGTCGTTCTTATTTTTTATTTCCATTTGGAATACGCTAATTTCTTAAAAATTAAAACTCATTTCCGGTAAAAATAAAGAATAATCCTTACTTTTAAATTTATGGAAACAGTAACCGTTTCAACGTTAAAATCTTTCGACGCATTAAAAAATGTGCCTGATGATCAGCTGCAATGGCTGATCGATAACAGTACAAATCGCCTGCTTGCCGATGGCGAATATTTAACACAACAGGGTGAACCACTTGCCGGGCCCCATTTTATGATAAGGGGCAGGATTGCGTTGTACATTATACAAAATGGTAACCGGCGGGAATTGGCCACAATTCGTCCTGGCGATATTTCCGGATACCTTCCTTATTCTCGCGGGATTACGGCTACAGTCAGCAGCCAGGCAGTGGGCGAGGCACAGATCATGTCGTTCCCGACGGAAAGAATCCGGGAGATGACTAAAGACCAGTTTGAACTTACACAGGCATTGGTACACGTGATGAGCAACCGGGTGCGCGAGTTTACCGCCCTGCAGCAGCAAAATGAAAAGATGATGGCTTTGGGCAAGCTTTCGGCCGGGCTGGCGCATGAATTGAATAACCCGGCATCGGCTATCGTACGTGATTCAGTATCACTTCTGGAGCACTTGAAAATGGAGCCGGTGAGTTTTAAAAAAGTGATCTCGATACAAATGAGCGCCGAACAGGTCGACGCGGTAAACGACGAACTATTCAGGCTGCTGTCAGTAAAAGACCACCCCGAGTTATCCCTTAAAGAAAGAACGAAACGCGAGGAGGAAATTACCGACTGGCTTGATGAACACAATATTGAAAACAGTTATGACCTTGCCGAGAATTTTGTAGACTTCGGTTTTGGGGTGGATAACCTGGAAACGTTTTGTAGCCACATCCCGGCCAGTTATTGCTCTCCCGTTTTTAACTGGATCAGCAACCTGCTTACCACTGAAAAAATGGTGCAGAATATCCAGGAGTCATCGCACCGGATTGCCAGCCTGGTTAACTCCGTTAAAGTATTTACCCACATGGACCGCGGGTCGGACAAGCAATACGCCGACATCCATGTAGGTATTAAGAATACGCTGATGATGCTGATCTATAAGATCAAGAAAGGCAACATCACCATGGTAAAGGAGTTTGACCAGACACTGCCGCCGGTAAACGCAATGATAGGCGAACTTAACCAGGTGTGGACCAATTTAATTGATAACGCATTGGATGCCATGGAACCCAACGGCAAAGGCACTTTAACCATTAAAACGGAAAGAGACAGGCAGTTTGTACAGGTTTTTATAATAGACGATGGCCCCGGCATACCCGCCGAAATACAGTCGAGGATCTTTGACCCGTTTTTTACCACAAAGGAAATGGGCAAAGGGACCGGCATGGGCCTCGAGGTGGTGATGCGCATAGTGCAGCAGCACAATGGCTCGATAAAAGTAAAATCGGTACCGGGGAGAACAGAGTTTGTGGTTTGCTTCCCGATTGACGGATAGCTCTGAGTCCGAAGTCTTAAGTCCAGAGAGTCTTAAGTAGCGTATTGCTATTTTCCGACTCAAGACTTAAAAAATTTACCTACACACAAAAGAAAAAATGGAACGACCAATAATATTTTCGATAGATGATGATCCGCAGGTTTTGCGTGCCATAAGCCGCGACCTGAGAACGATGTACGGGAAGGAGTTTAAAGTGCTGAGCACAACTTCGGCCAATGAAGCGCTGGAGAGCTTAACCGACTTGAAAAACAGCTCGGATGTGGTGGCGCTTTTTGTATGCGACCAGCGCATGCCCGAAATGGATGGCACTGCGTTTTTGGAAAAAGCAATCAAAATTTTCCCGGATGCCAAGCGGGTTTTGCTTACCGCCTATTCGGATACAGAAGCTGCTATCAAGGCTATTAATGACGTGCGGCTGGATTATTATCTGATGAAGCCATGGGATCCCCCGGAAGAAAAGTTATACCCTATTTTAAACGATTTGCTGGACGACTGGGAGGGTGATTATATCCCCGAATTTAAAGGTATAAAAGTAGTGGGATATCAATTTTCGCCGCAATCGCACGTTATAAAAGATTACCTGGCCAGCAACCTGATCCCCTACCGCTGGTTTGATGTTGAGAAAAACCCCGAGGCCCGGCAAAAAATGGAATTGAATAAGATCAGTGAGACCGAACTACCCTTAATTGTTTACGAAGACGGCAGCTACGCCAGCCAGCCTACCATCCGTCAGATCGCCGAAAAGGTGGGTAAAAATCCGCAGATCACCAATGACATTTATGATGTGGTGATCGTTGGCGCCGGCCCTGCTGGCTTGGCGGCAGCTGTGTATGGCGCATCCGAAGGGCTAAAGACTTTATTGATAGAGCGCAAAGCACCCGGCGGCCAGGCCGGTTCAAGTTCGCGCATCGAAAACTATTTGGGTTTCCCGGCAGGCTTAAGCGGCGCCGACCTTACCCGGCGGGCCATTAGCCAGGCCCTGCGTTTGGGTGCCGAATTTTTGTCGCCGCAATCAGTTAGCGACATTAAACAGAAGGACGGCTACAAAACCATCATCCTTGATGACGGCCCCGAGATCATCAGCCGTACCGTAGTAATTACCACCGGGGTTGATTACCGCCGGCTGGAAGTTAAAGGCATTGAAAACTTTACCGGTGCCGGTGTGTATTACGGTGCTGCCATGACAGAGGCTGCAGCCTGTAAGGATAAGGACGTCTTCATCATCGGCGGCGGCAACTCGGCGGGCCAGTCGGCGGTGTACTTGTCAAAATTCGCTAAAAACGTTTCCATCATTGTCCGGAAGGATAGTTTGAGTTATACGATGTCAGCTTATTTGATCACCCAAATAGAAAACATCCCGAACATCCAGGTGGTAACAGATACAGAAATTACGGAAGCGATCGGCATCAACTGCCTCGAAAAGCTTGCGCTCATCAATCTAAAAACAAAAGAAACCGTTACGAAACAGGCCGTCGCGCTTTACGTTTTCATCGGCGCTAAACCATATACCGATTGGATAAAGCTGGACATCCTGCGCGATGAAAAAGGCTTTATTGAAACCGGCCGCGAGCTGCGTCGGTACGATAATTTTGCCAAAGTATGGAAAATGAACCGCGACCCGTTCCTATTGGAGACCAGCTGCAGTGGTATCTTCGCCGCAGGTGATGTACGCTCCGGCGCTATGAACCGGGTAGCATCGGCGGTTGGAGAGGGTTCTATGGCTATCAGTTTTGTACATAAGTATTTGGCGGAAGTGTAACTGGGTGTCACCCTGAGCCTGCCGAAGGGCGCGCGTAAAGGCCTTTGCCCGCAGGCTTCGAGAGCCTCAGCATGACACCCTTTTTTGAACCGAAATAAAACCTCAATCATCATCCTTCTTCTTATTTTCTAATATCACAAAAGCACTCCGTTTTGGTGCAGGCAATACAGCGTTTTCGCCTTTTACATATTTCCATATCACGTCATTCAATTCCAGGTCAGGTACGGCATCTTCTTTGGCGAGGTTGAAATTTTGTGAGCGCCGGCTGCTTTGATTATCCGCAACATTACGCTGCTCAAGGTTAACCTGCGCGGGTTTAACTTTGTACGGCGACAGGTCGGGTTTATCCGAGAAACATTCGAACAGGGGCATTGCCGCAGCATCATACTGGCTCATGGGGGGCAGGTTCAATATCAGTTCAATAGTGCGCAATACGCCCGATGTAGAATACATGGTGTGTACCACCGCATTCCGTTTCACATAACCACCGGCCACATATACCGGCGAACGGTGGGCATCGATATGATCAGGGCCATTTTGGGCGTCATCCTCCAATATAAAAACAACCGATTCCTTCCAGATAGCGCTTTTCGACAAATGTTCTATCAGTAGTCCCACACCCTGGTCATTATCGGCAACGGCAGCAATAGGCGAAATAGCGCCTTTGTGCTGCCCGCTGGTATGGTCGTTGGATATGCGGATGGTGCTCAATTGCGGCACTTTGTTTATTTTAAGCAGCGAGTCGAAATCGTGCTCCCATACCTGTTCGCGGTAGCGGTCGGTAATATCCAGGTCAAAGCTTGGCGATTTCACGCAGTAGTGACCCACCAGCGCCTTAATGTTTGGTTTGTAGTCGTCGGCAAATTCACCATAAGTGCGGTAGCTTACGCCGGCGCGCTTGCAGTAATCCCAAATATAGCCGTCGCGCGGGTCGCCGGCCGGCCGGGTACCTTCGGAGTCGTAGTTACCGCCACGACTCCCATAGCTCGTAGGCCATGTTTTCTCAATAAAATCGGTGGCGTAGGCGGCAGTGCTCCAATTATGCCCGTCGGCGCTTACCTCGGCGTCAACATAAAAATTATCCAGCAAAACAAACTCATTGGTTAGGGCATGTTCGTTGGGGGTAACTTTATTTCCAAAAATACAGAGCGAGGTATCGCCATTTCCCTGTGGAATATCACCTAAAACCTGGTCGTAAGTGCGGTTTTCTTTAATGATATAAAAAACGTGTTTAATGGGCGAGTTCCCGCCGCGTTTTCTTGGGATCGGGTTACCCGCTATCCCGGCCGCAAGGGCGGTTATGTTATTATTAAACGGCGTGTTGGCATAAACCTGCTTTGTATATTTTTTTAGCTGAAGTGTTGTCGGTGCATCAATAAACGAAAGTTTGCCCCAAAACAAACCGCCGATGTATTGATCGCCGTGCGTAGTGGGTGATTTCTTGTAGCCGCTGTTATCCGATTTTTTAACCGGCTGCGGGCCCTTGGGGTTAGCCATCGAGGTAAAACCTTTGCCGTTTGCTACCAGTATTTTGTTGCCCAGCGTACGCACATAAGTAGGATACCAGCCCACAGGAATAAATCCCAAACTGTGGCTGTTACCGGGTTTGCTTACGTCAAAAACAGCCAGGCAATTATTGTCGGCATTGGCAATGTACAGTGTTTTTTGATCAGGTGACAAAGCCAGCCCGTTGGTGGTGGATCCGGTTAATTTTGTAGGATAAAGTGAAGTCGAAAACACTTCCATGGTTTTACGGGAAACCGTATTGATAACCGAAACAGAATTATCGTTCGCGTTAGCAACAAACAAAATTTTGCCGGTTTTATTTAGCAACAACTCGTTGGGATGGCTGCCTGCTTTAATGCTGCTGACGGCGCCGGTTTTGGTATTATAACAACTTACTTCCGAACCTCCCCATATAGAAATATACAGGGTGTTTTCATCAGGCGACAGCATACAGCTATAAGCCTCGGCGGCTAATTTTATACGCTTAAGTATGGTTCGTTTTACGGGGTCAATTACGTATAGCGCACTGTCTTCTTTGGTTACCGTATACAGGCGGGTGTTTGCTTTGTTTACCGCAATACCGGTAGTACATATCTTATTATCGGGCCACGGCTTACCTAACTTAATGGTATCGGCTTTGCCTATCTTGTTGTTTTGGATATGAAATGCCATTATCCAGTTGTCGTTGCCACCACCGGCATAAAGAATCTTTTCATCGCTGCTAAAAGCCAGTCCGTACCAGGCCTTGCCAACTATCCTTTGGTCCAGCTGTTTTTCGTTTTTGGGATCGATCAATTGGACCGACTGGATACTTTGGCCGTTATTGGTAACCGCCAATAGCTTGCCCGACGGCGATAACTGCATGTTCAGCGGCAGATCGCCTAACGGTAAGGCACGGCCCGCCGGACTTAGCTTCCAACCGTTCGGCAGCAATACCTGGCCTGTTTTCTCAATTTTGCCCGGCAATTGGGCGTACGACTGAATGGCAATGCTAACAGCCGCTATACAAATGATCAGTTTTAGTTTCATGGCAAATAATCTGATGTAAAAGTAAGGATTGCTTTGGTTTGATATCACGAGTTTACAAAAACTTAATGTAAGTTTATGGTGAAACTATATGTTGACATTAACAAAACTTCTGCTTAATTTTATATTGTTCTGCAAAAATCAGGTTCACCCAAAAACCGTTTTTGCAGTTTAACCAATTTGCTCTTAAAAAGGAGGTTGTATGAATGTTGTTCATAAAATTGAGCAATGGGGTGATACGCATCATCCAAAAGTACTCGATCTAATCCGCGTAGCGCTTGGGGTGTTTTTATTAATGAAAGGACTGGCTTTTATCGACAATGAAGCCTATCTTCAAAACCTGATCGAGCAGCAAAATATCGTTTTTATTTCATCGGGTGTATTAATGGTTTTGGTGTACTATGTCACGTTCGCCCACCTTGTAGGCGGCGCTTTGATCGCCCTGGGTACTTTAACCCGCTTTGCATGTATCATCCAGATCCCTATTGTGCTGGTGGCCGTCTTTTTAACGGGGATTTTCGTAGAGTCGGTAAATGCATTGGTATGGCCATCAATCATCGCGCTGGTGTTGCTTTGTTTATTCACCGTTATAGGCTCCGGCCCGTGGTCGCTTGACAGATACCTGGAAAGCTGGGGGGAAGTTTAAGGAAAGTTTGCAGTTATTAGTTGGCAGTTTGCGGCGAATTTGTTATTTGCTAAGCAATTGACTACAGCCAACTGCAAACTCCGCACTGCAAACTGTTAATACTCCGCCATTACCTCATCCACGTAACACCATAACCAGCGTTCGCCGGGTTCGGCGGAGATCACTACCGGATGGCCACTTTTGTGGGCATGTTTGCTGGCATGCTGGTTTGGCGAACTGTCGCAGCAAAGCGTAACGCCGCATTCCTGGCAGGTACGCAGGTGCATCCAGGTACCATTAATTTTAACGCATTCTTCGCACACGTAATCTTTTGGGTGCTTCAATGTTTTTATAGCTGTCAGGTGTTTGCAAATCTCGTCTTCCATAATAGTAAAATTTATATCACTAAAATTATGTTTTTTTTATTTATAATAAGGAAAAAGCCACCACATCCAATCCTTTTACCGCCATCCCCCACCCAACGCCCGGTAAAGATTCACTATCGCCTGCAATTGCTGCAAACGATCATTTATAGCGCTCAAGCGGGCTGCCAGCAATGCTTGTTCCGAGGTTAGCACATCAGTATAGTTTGTGGCCGAACTGTAACGTAGTAACTGCTCGGTATAATCAACAGATTTAACCAAGGCCGCAATTTCCTTTGTGCGCGAGCTGTCTTTTTCAACAGCGGATTGATAAGAATATAAGGCGTTGGATACCTCCTGCCCTGCTACCAATAATGTTTGCTGAAAGTTATTGAGCGCTTCCATTTGCTGCGCCTGGGTAGTTTTTAATCTTGCTTTGTTAATGCCCTGGTTAAAAATGGGCTGCGTTAAGCCTGCGGCGATGTTGTAAAATATGGAGTTAAAGAAAAAGTCCTTCAGGGTTAAATTTGTAAAGCCACCCGAGGCTGTGATGGTAAATGCCGGGTAAAAATAAGTGCGCGCCTGGTTGGTGGTTTCAAATGCTGCCCTGAATGCATATTGTGCTTGCTGCACATCAGGGCGGTTTTTTAATAATTGTGCGGGGATACCGGTCTGCAGGCTGTCGATGGGTTTTTGATCATCCAGTTTGGCGCGGTTTATGGGGCCGGGTGCGCGGCCAAGCAGCAGGTCGATCGCATTTTCGGTTTCGCGGATGCTGCGTTTAATGTCAGGGATAGCCACTTCCGCCTGGTAACGGTTAGCTTCGGCTTGCACAACAGCCGCGCCGGTAACTACGTCGCCCTCTTTCAACGCTTTCATTGTTTCCACCTCTTTTATGCGCGATTGCACCGTTTGGGTGGTAATATCCAGTTGTTTATCCAGCGCAAGCAAATTGTAATAGTTATTGGCAATATCGGCGATCAACTGTGTTTGCACCGCCCTCCTTGCGGCATCGCTTTGCAGCAAATTGGCGTAAGCCGCTTTTTTTGCGCTGCTTAGCTGCCCCCAAATGTCCGCCTCCCATGAAGTGCTCAACCCTAGCTGGTAGGTAGTAGTTGAAGCGTTGATAGTATAGCCGGCCGGAAGATTAAGGCTTGCAACTGATTGCTCGGACCGGGTTACACTCGCGTTGCCATTTAATGATGGTAAAAAAGCAGCCTTAGTTTGCCCTAAAGTGGCTTCCGCTTCGGCTATTTTTTGTATGGCTGTTTTTAAATTAAGATTATTGTTAAGACCTTCCTTGATCAAACCATTCAATACGGTATCAGCAAACAGGATCTGCCATGGCATATTGGCAATGGTAATCGAATCGGTGGTGGTTTGGCCGCGATAAAGCGCACTGGTCACTGTACCGGCGTCCTGAAAAGGTTTTGTTACCTTACAGGATAGCGAGGCGCAGATCAGCACGATTAGTGATAAAGTATATTTTATAATGGATTTGTTCATTGTTAGTTTTGTGATCAATTACGGTTATCAACCAGTCGTTGTTACTTCTTCATCCTCTTCATCATCGGGCCTTTTACCGCGAATCTTTTCCTGCAAAGTTTGGAAAATGATAAACAGCACCGGTATGGCAAAAATGCCAAACACCGTACCGATAAACATCCCGCCAACCGCACCGGTACCGATGGATCGGTTACCCAAAGCACCAGCCCCCGTAGCAAACATCAGCGGCATAATACCGAAAATAAAGGCAAAGGACGTCATTAAAATAGGCCGTAAACGTGCTTCGGCGCCGTCAATTGCTGCTTGTACGATAGGCATTCCGGCACGCCGCCTGTCGAGCGCGAACTCCACGATCAAAATGGCATTTTTGGAAAGCAAGCCGATCAGCATGATCAGCGAGATCTGTACATAAATATTACTATCAATGCCAAATATCCTGGCAAATAAATACGTACCTGTTAGACCTATCGGCAGCGACAGCAATACGGCAAAAGGTAAAATATAGCTTTCGTATTGTGCGCTTAATAAAAAGTAAACGAATACCAGGCACAACATAAAAATATAAAGCGATTGTGTGCCCGAAGCAATCTCCTCGCGGGTAAGGCCGGAGAAATCGTAACCATAACTTGGCGGCAGTTTTTCTTTGGCAACAGCCTTGATAGCGTTGATAGCATCACCGGTACTGTAGCCTGGCTTTGGCTGCCCGTTAACGGAAACATCTGTAAACAAATTAAATCGCTGGATGGCTTCCGGGCCCGATACCTTCGTCAACGTAATAAATTCGGTAATGGGCGCCATGGTGCCATTATCACCCCTTACAAAAATTTTGCTCAGCCCGGTTTCATTGGCACGGTAGGCATAATCAGCCTGTACCATCACGCGGAACTGCTTACCAAACTGATTGAAGTTTGACGCATATAAACCGCCATAATAGCCCTGCATGGTGTTGATCACAGAATTTACAGAAATGCCTGCTTCTTTGCATTTAGCCACATTTACTTCGACCTGGTATTGCGGAAAATTTGGATTAAACGAAGTGTTTGTATTTTGAATTTCAGGGCGCTTGTTTAATGCGGCCAAAAAGTCATTGGTTACTTTATAAATGTCGGCCATGCTGTTGCCGCCTTTGTCCTGCAGCTCAAAAGTAAAGCCATTCCCCGCCCCGAAACCCTGTATAGTTGGGGGCGAGAAAAAGAAAATATTGGCTTCGTGCAATCCGCCGACCTTTGAATAAAGCTGGCCGATCACGCTCTCGATATTGTCGTGAGGCCGGTCGTTCCAGGTTTTCAGTTTAATGATCACCATGCCGTAAGCGCTGCCGCTCCCTGCTAAAAAGTTAAACCCAACTATCTGCAATGAATTTTTTACGGCAGGTAAGGTGTGGGATATACTGTCGATCTTTTTGGTAATGGCCTGCGTACGCTGCAGGCCCGATGCGGGTGGCAAGCTAATGCTGGCAAAAATAGTGCCCTGATCTTCGCTCGGTACAAAGCTGGAAGGGGTGGTTTTTATCAATAGCGCCAGCGATGTAACAAATACCAGTATTGCAATTACCACGATCCATTTTTTGGTGGCCAAAAAGCCTACCGAGGTTTCATACTTTCTTTTAACCGCATCAAAAACGATATCAAAACGTTTATAAAAGAAGTTGAAAAAGCGCTTCTTTTTATCTTCTTCGGAGTGTGGTTTTAAAAGTATGGCGCATAAGGCCGGGCTTAACGTTAAGGCGTTTACCGCCGAAAGTAAAATGGCTACCGCTAATGTAATACCGAATTGTTTATAAAACACACCCGTTGAGCCTGTAATGAAAGTAACCGGCAAAAACACGGCCGACATTACCAGCGTAATGGATACGATAGCGCCGGCAATCTCACTCATGGCATCGACCGATGCTTTGCGGGCTGATTTATAACCTTTATCCAGCTTGGCATGCACTGCTTCAACCACCACAATGGCATCATCAACAACAATCCCGATAGCTAAAACCATGGCAAAAAGGGTAAGCAGATTGATGGTAAACCCAAAAAGGTCTAAAAAGAAGAAAGTACCCACAATGGCAACCGGCACTGCGATGGCCGGAATGAGCGTCGAGCGGAAATCCTGTAGGAAAATAAATACCACGATAAACACCAGGATAAAAGCTTCGATCAGCGTACTGATTACTTTTTCGATTGACGCATTCAGGTACTCGTTGGCATCCACCATATAGATCAGGTCGACCCCTTTGGGGAACGATGCCCTGGCGGTTTCAAGGATTGCCTTGGTATCGTTGATCACATTACGGGCATTGGAACCCGCTGCCTGCGATATACCCACACCGATTGCCGGCGCTCCATTGGCCTGAAGGTCCACCGAATAGTCCAGTGCGCCCAGTTCCACCCGCGCCACGTCGCTCAAATGAAGTAATTGCCCGTTACCGGCTGATTTAAGAATGATGTCTCCAAATTCTTTAGCGCTTTTTAAACGCCCGGTATACCTGATCACATACTGAAACGATTCGCCGCTGTTTTCCCCAAATTTTCCCGGGGCCGCCTCAATGTTTTGCTCGTTCAATGCATTGGTGATATCATCAGGCACCAACCCATACCGCGACATCGCATCGGGCCTTAGCCAGATCCGCATCGAATAATCCTTTTCAGTAAATATCTGCACCGTACCTACGCCGTTTACACGTTGGATGTCGGGCACCAGGTTTATTTTGGCATAGTTCTGCAAAAAGGTTGCATCATAGGTTTTGTCTTTGCTGAATAGGGTAAATATCAGCAGGTTGCTGTTTTGGCTCTTGGTAACCGTAACGCCCGCTTGTGTAACCACCTGGGGTAACAGGCTGGTTGCCCGGGCCACACGGTTTTGCACATTTACAGCAGCCAGGTCGGGATTGGTACCCACTTTAAAAAAGATCTGGATAGATGCCGAACCATCATTGCCCGACGACGAGGTCATGTAGGTCATGTTTTCGACACCGTTGATCTGTTCTTCAAGCGGGATGATCACGCTTTTGAGCACAACATCAGCGTTTGCACCGCTGTACTCGGCGGATACGTTTACCGTTGGCGGGGCAATATCGGGATATTGCGAAATAGGCAGGTTGATTAACCCAATAACACCCAAAATAACCAGCAGCACGGAGATAACAGTGGAAAGTACGGGCCGCTCTATAAATCTTTTTAGCATATATTCTTTTGTAGAGACGCAATATTTTGCGTCTCATTTTTCTTGAATTTTTTTGTGCACTGGTGAGACGCCCCGATGTATCGGGGGCGCCTCTATGATTTCACCTCCTGATAAGCCGGTTCAAGAGACGCAAAATATTGCGTCTCTACATCTTTAATTTAAGCCCTTGTAAACCGATTCGGCGCTAACTTCAACTGGCTTAATAGCCGTACCGTCCTTAATGTTATTTACGCCTTCGGCAATTATCCTGTCGCCGCTCTTCAGGCCGCCGGTTATTACATAAAATTGCCCCGGGGTGTTATCCATTACCGTTATGGCAACGTTTTTAACTTGATTTTGGCTGTCAACCACAAAAACAAAACGCTTGTCCTGCAACTCGTAAGTAACATTTTCCGGGATAATGAGAGCGTCTTTTACAACTTTGGGTATTCGCACCGATGCACTGCTGCCGCTGCGAAGCAATCCTCTAGGATTTACAAATGCTGCTCTGAAATTTGCCGACCCTGTGCTGGTATTGATAAGGCCATTTACGGTTTCTACTTTGCCCTGGCGGTCGTATATTGTCCCGTCAGACAGCACCAGGGTAACCCTCGGAATATTATTTAATTTGCTTTGAAAACTGGTTTTGCTGCTGTCACGACTAAAATCAAGCAACTGCTTTTCGTTCATCGCGAAATAGGCATAAACGGTGGCGGTGTTATAAACCGTAGTTAACGGGTCGGCAGTTGTGCTGTTAACCAGGCTGCCCAATTTATAAGGGAGCGAGCCGATCACACCGTCGACCGGGCTTTCAATTGTAGTATAACCCAGGTTAATGCGGGCATTCTGATAAGCAGCCTTGGCCTGTGCCAGCGCCGCCTGTTTGGTCTGCAGGGTTAATTGCGCCGACTCCAATTCGAAATGGCTTACAATATCTTTTTCCACCAATGGCTTTACTTTAGTTACCTGCAGCGCGGCGGTGTTTACATCGGCTTCTGCTGTTTTTATCCCGGCATCAGCGGTGCGCAGATCCTGTTCATATTGCGGCGCATTTATCTTAAACAGTAACTGGCCTTTTTTTACTATGGTGCCTTCGTCGACATAAATTTTCTCGATATAGCCATCAACCTTTGGCCTTATTTCAATGTTCTGCTCTCCTTGGATACTGGCCGGATAATCAGTACTTAAAGTTACTACCCTGGGTTGCAATGTAAGTACCTTATAGGTTCCGATAGGCTGGGCAAAGCCAGCGTTGTTTTGGGCGTTTTTGTTGCCACATGAAAATAAAAACAATAAACAGGGCAATATTAAGGCAACTGATTTTTGCTTCGAACGAACCTGTGACTTATTAATGTTTCCGTTTATTCTTTTGTAAATATTCATTAACTGTGATGTATTGCAAAATTGAGCGGCAAAGATAATAGCATTATTTTATTGCGCTTAAAGCATTTGTATGGATGCGCGCAAAAATTGTTTTTATTGACCATAAAACAAATTGATTTCAACCCGGTATGTTTTATTTTAAATGATGTGGCGATTCTTTTCAATGAAAGCCGTTGTAATGTTTAATTCATTGATTGCCGTTAACTATCTGAATAAATTTAAATACTCATCAAACCGGTAGGATTTTCCCCGTTGCGCCCCGGTTATTTCTTTAAAAATACCGAGCTTTTCCATATCCTTTGCCAGTTTGTAGGCCGATGCTGCGGATAAGCCTGTTACCCTGCCAATGGCTGCCGTATTTAAAACAGGTTTTTTATATAAATAATTCAATACCTTTTGGGCATTTGGCGACCGGCTTCCCATGGTGTTTATTTTGGCTTCGGATACTTTTTGTAACTCAAGCAATTGCTCGAACGTGGAGATCCCTTTTGTTGCCGTTTCAATTATTCCAACCAAAAAAAATTTGAACCATTGGGTGATATTATTGTGGAGCCTCACGTTCATTAAATTATCATAATAATTGCTCCTGTTTTTCTCAAAAAAATCCGACAGGTACAAAATGGGCTGTTGCAATATCCCCTTTGAAACCAAATACAGCGTGATAAACAAACGGCCAACCCTGCCGTTCCCATCCAAAAATGGATGGATAGTTTCAAACTGGTAATGGATCAACGCTATTTTAAGCAGTTCGGGGAAATATTCGGTATCATTGTGCGCAAATTTTTCCAGGTCACTCATCAGGTCTGCTATGGTAGTATGCACGGGCGGCACAAATGCGGCGTCATTGATGGTAGCGCCGCCAATCCAGTTTTGGCTGGTTCGAAAGTTTCCCGGATGTTTCTGCTCTCCTCTGCTCCCTTTTAATAACTTTTTATGTGTCTCTTTTATCAACCGGGCCGAAAACGGAAGTTCCTGCAAACGCTCCATGCCATAGTTCATGGCGTTTATGTAATTGTGTACTTCAATCCAATCGTCAACCTGGTTTAATGCCACATCTTCCTGATCCAGTAAAGCATCTTCAATATTGGTTTTAGTACCTTCGATTTTGCTGGATTGTGTTGCCTCTTTGGTTACATGCATTTGGATAAACATCTCCAGGTTGGGCACATATTTCGAAAACATATCCAACCGGCCCAATTGCCTGTCGGCCTGGCCAAGCAGGTGCATGATCTCCATATCCTCCAGTTTCCAGCCCTTATTGATATAATTTGGCTGAAAGCTTTTGTAATAACCCTGGCTTACGTATGCGCCTGCATCAAAAGTTTTCATTCCTTATTTTAGATAACTAAAATAAAAGTAAGGCTTATTTTAGTTTTTTGCAAAAAACTAAAATAATAAACTACACTATTTTAGTTTTTTATATAAAATTAAAATAACGGATCATCTTATTTTAGTTTTTGGATAGATTTAAATTCCTATATCAAAGAACACCTGGCAAACTACTTCAACCCTTCCAACAATTACAACCCTTTAAGCCAACTACACCCATTTACTCAAAAACTGGCTGAAGGCTTCTTTATATTGATCGCCAACGGTAATGTTGACTTTCCCTATTTGCAAAGCGTTACGGGTAATGGAATTTATTTTATCAAGCGAAACAATAAAGGAACGATGCACACGCATGAACTTTTTGGACGGTAGTTTTTCTTCGAGCGATTTTAAGCTGGTAAGCGAAAGGATGGGTTTTTCGGCACTTTTCAGCCACACTTTTACATAGTCCTTTAAGCCTTCTATATACAATATATCGTTTAAGGCTATACGTACCAGTTGGTACTCTACCTTTAAAAACAGGTACTCGTCTTCAATGCGCTCCTCTGCAACAGCGGCTGTTGTTGCAACAGTAGTAGGGGCATTTGATTTTTCAACCAGCTCAGCATAATTTAAGGCTTTTGTAGCTGCGTGCAAAAACTCTTCGTAATTAAAAGGTTTCAGGAGGTAATCGAGCGCGTCAACCTTATAACCTTCCAGCGCGAACTGGTTATAGGCGGTGGTGAAAATGATACGTGGTTTATTGCTTTTACTGTTATCCAGCACCCTGGCCAATTCAATGCCGTTCAGATCCGGCATTTGGATATCCAGGAACAGCACGTCTATTTTTTGCGCATGTATAGCCTTCAATGCATCAACCGCACTGGAAAACCGGCCGACCAAATTAAAAAACGGTGTTTGCTCAATAAAGGAGCTAACCAGGCCAAGGGCCAAAGGTTCATCGTCAACAGCAATGGCATTTAATATCATGACAGGTGGAGCGTTAAGTGAACTGAATAAGTATTTTTGGCAGCGTCTTCGTTTATCAGCAAACTGTATTTCCCGGGGTACAAAAGGTCAAGCCTGCGCCGGGTATTGTTGAGGCCGATTCCGCTGCCAGCCTCTAAGTTATTGTTTTGTTCCTTAATAATCGTATTGACTACCTTTAAATCCACCGACGAATTTTGTTGATTGATGTCGATATTAATATAACTTGGTTGCGTGGCGCTAACGCCGTGTTTAAAGGCGTTCTCCACAAAAGGCAAAAATATCATAGGCGCGATGGCCACGTCCTTTAATGAAGCGGGCGAAGTAAATTCAATTTTAACAACGTCCGTCAGCCTCAATTGCATCAGGCTGATGTAGTCTTTTACAAAAGCGATCTCCTGGCTTAAAAGCGTAGTACTGTTTTGGGTATCATACAATACATAACGCATCATCCGCGATAACTGGTGAATGGCTTTGCGTGATGTATCTGCATTTATCAGCGTAAGCGCATAAATATTATTCAGGGTATTGAAAAAGAAATGCGGGTTGATCTGGGCTTTAAGAAAAGAAAGCTCGGAGCTGATCTTGTCCTGCTCCATTTCCTGGTGCTTTTGCTTATCCTTTTGCCAATTTTGGATAGTAGTTATACTGGTGCTGATCCCAAGCACCAATGCACTGGTGCCTATCATGGCAACAATGGTTCCAACATCCCAAAGATGTTTAAAGTCGCGATGCTTTGGCGGGCCCATCTTATGAAAAGCCTCTTCGATGAGTTGATGCAGGTTTAGCCAAATATCGATATAGCTGTTTAAGATAACTACAATGGCAGCTAAGCCCAAAACAAAAAGCATATAAATACCTGAATTGTTTTTTAAAAGGAATCGTGGAACAAGCACTAATGAATTTAAATAGTAGGATATTACCAGCAGGCTTAAAATAAGTGCGTTTTTTAACCACAGCTGATAAGGAACTGCAATACGCCATGACAATGGCTGGGTGAAGTATATCGTGCCGAAAACTGCCCATACCAAAATATGGGTGATCACTGTTACCAGCCTGCTTTTTGATTTTATACTATTCATCTCATAGTTAGTTGATTGGTTGATTGGGTTAAATTTCCTACCTGATCTTATATTTCATTTCATTTTAAAATAGTTAGTCAACTTAATCAACTTATTCAACATAAGCAACTTAATCAACCCACCAACAATATTACAAATGTATGCGCCATAAGGGCAATAGTAATCTACCGGCACCAATAGTTTACCGACGAAGGGGTAATTTTAATCTTTCAAATCGGGGCATTTACCTGTCATCACGCAAACAGCAGTTTGATAGGTTAAACAGGGGCCTTTATCTACTTATTTGTACCTTTTGTCTATTGTATTTTAGGGAGTAAAACCTTTGCTATTCATTTGCACATCTAAATAAAATACAATGAAGTTAATTTACTTTTTTATAGCCACAGCCCTTTTAATAAGTGTAAAAGGTTACGCCCAAACGGGCCGGGATGTTCATGGCACTGTAACAGACTCTACCAAGGTTACGCTACCAGGTTCAACCGTTAAACTTGTTACCCCGACTGACAGTATTTCAACAGTAACCGACGCCAAAGGTGCTTTTCTTTTCCAATCGGTAAAGGCCACGCAGTTTAGTATAGTAATACAATCTATCGGATTTGAGCCGGTAAGAAAACACCTTGTTTTAGATAACAGCAACGAACCCGTTTTCTTAAAGCCCATCATCCTGAAACCTTCAACCAATATGTTGAAAGAGGTGACCATATCAGATGTTTTGCCAGTGAAGATAAAAGAAGACACCGTAGAATTTAATGCTGCAGCCTACAAGGTACGCGATGGCGCGCCGATTGAAGATGTAATAAAAAAGGTACCTGGCGCCGATGTTGACGCCAATGGCAATGTTACGTTCCAGGGTAAAAGCGTTACCAAGGTACGTGTAAACGGAAAGGACTTTTTTGGTGGCGACCTCAAAACTGCCACACAGAATTTACCTGCCGACGCTGTGCAAAACGTACAATTTCTAAATGATTACGGCGACCAGGCCAACCTAACCGGCATAAAAACCGGCGAACCCGAAACGGTGCTGAATATTAATATAAAACCGAGCAGAAACCATGGCATTTTTGGCCAGGCCAGCGCCGGCGGCGGCAAGGATGCCATACCACAAGTTGACGGAACAAAAGATGCTGCCCGGTACATAGCACAAGGCAATATGTTTGATTTTGACGGCAACAGGCAAATAGCTGTATTGGCCAATTACAATAACACCAATACCAACCTGTTCAATTTTGGCGGCCCGGGTGGCGGCGGAGGCCGTGGCGGGCCAGGCGGCCCTCCGGGAGCCGGTAATAGCACCAACGGCATTACCACTTCACGCTCGATAGGTTTAAACTACCGTGATACCTGGAGTAAGAAAATGACGGTTTATGGCAGTTACAGCTTTACTGACAATACCATAAATACCATCAGCAGTACCCAGCAAACCAACTTTCAGCTGGCAGGAAAAAATATCACAAACTCCACCAACAACCAAACTGACAATAAGATAAATCAGCGGTTTACTTTCAATATGGAATACCGCCCGGATACGCTGGATTATTTCAAGATCAGCCCTTCGTATTCATTCGCAGGGGTTCATTCAACGCAAGCGAGTACTTATCAGCAAATGGTAGCCGACACCACTGCGCTGGCTTATAATACTGCTGAAATAAGCCGTTCATCATCGCCAAATTATGGCATTAATGTATTGTACAACCACCGGTTTAATAGCCATGGGCGAAATTTCAGTGTAAACGTAGGCGTCGGCAGGTCGACCAACGACCAGTATGCTAACCCGGATAACACCTATTTTAAAATTACAACTGCTCCAACTACTCCCGCCGACCAGTTTATTACTACTAATGCCAGTACAGATACTATTGGAACCTACGTTTCGTACATCGAGCCTATCGGCAAACGGTCATACATGGAGTTGAACTATAACTACAAGCATAACTATACTACATCCGATAAAGTAACGGACTACCTGGACGGCGCCGGGCAGATGGCTGAAGACCCTATATTGAGCAACGATTACAACTACACTTTTGTAACCAATCGCGTCGGCCTTAATTACCGGTTTGTTGAAAAAAAATATAACTATGTTTTAGGCGTTACTGCACAGCCTTCGCAACTGGAGGGCAGCACGCCAAATGTTTCGCCTAAAAACAGTTTTAATTTTTCGCCTAACGCGCACTTTATTTACAATTTTTCGCGTACACAATCATTCAGCGCCAACTTTAGCGGCAGCAGCGTAATGCCCAGTTACTCACAATTACAGCCAGTACCTGATTTAAGCAACGCATTATACCCGGTTATTGGTAACGCCAACTTAAACCCGCAGTATAATAATACATTTTCGTTAAGGTACAACCACTTTAATTTCGAATCGGGAAATGTGTTCTTCAGCAATTTGTCTTTCATACAAGCTAATAACTATATCGCCAGCAATACCTTTTACTTTCCCGACAATTACACGCCAAATAATAATTTGTCGAAAACAACTGCAACCAGTTACCAAAATGCAAATGGCTATTATTCAACCCAGGCATTTTATGTTTTCAACAAACCATGGGATAAACGGAAATATAATTTGTTCCTGGTAGGTAACATATCCTATAGCAACAACATCTCGTTCATTACAGATGTTGCCCCTGTCACATTTGATGAGACGACCGAAAAAAATATCGCCAAAACCTTAACGGCCTCGCAGAGCCTCCGTTTCAGGCTTGATATTACCGATGTGGTTGATGCAGAAGCAAACACCACTTATACCATCAATTCATCGCAAAACTCTATCCAGCAACCGGGTGTGCAGGACAACTTCCGTACATGGGCGCTGGGCCTTAATGGCAAAAACTATCTTTTTAAGGATTGGACCTACAGCTACGATTATACAAAAACACTTTATTACGGCTATCCGGGTGCAAAAAACCCAAATGTGTTTAACACCTACCTGGAGCGCAGGTTCCTGAAAGGCAATATGGCCACCCTGCGTTTTTCGGTGCTCGACGTGTTTAACCAGAATACGGGTTACTCCAATACTCAAAACAGCAGTTACTCGTCAATCACAAATTATAACCGATTAGGCCGCTATTACCTGTTAACATTTACCTATCGTTTTTCGAAAATGGCGGGCAAAGCGCCTGAACGTGGCCCAGGTCGTGGCGGGTTTGGCGGCCCTCCGGGCGGTGGCCCGCCTCCGGGTGGCGGGATGTTTTAAGCGATGAATGTGTAACAAACATCGTCTATTAAACGTCATGCATACAGTAAAAGACAATTTGGGTCCCGGCTAATTACAGGCTCCCAGATTTTAAAATAAAAAAGAGCTTAGGGTTCCCTAAGGGAACATGAGAAAGGGCCGGATGTGAGATACCCGGCCTGGATTTAGTTGATTGTTATTGATTTTCAAATCGTAACAGGGCGTTCCGGGGTGAGATACGGGACGCTTTTTTTTAAGGGATTTTATTCCTGATCTATCAGCCGGTATTACTTCCCGGGAAACACATGGTAAAACTGGCGCCGATGTTTTTAATAATTTATACCTATTATTTAAACCAAACTCGTTTCATTTGTACGGTTTAAGTGAGTTTCCGACGGCGGCAATTCAACATAATCAACTTAGTCCAACTTAATCAACCCAATCAACCAATGAAATACTGTTTAACCCTCGACTTGAAAGACGACCCTGCCTTGATCGCCGAATACGAAAAATACCACGAAGAGATCTGGCCCGAGATCCGTCAAAGCATCACCGGCTCGGGGATCACGAATATGGAAATATACCGGTACGATACGCGACTCTTTATGATCATGGAAACCGATGATACGTTCAGTTTTGAAAAGAAGGGTGCCATGGATGCCGTAAACCCAAAGGTACAGGAATGGGAAAGCCTAATGTGGAAATACCAGCAGCCGCTAAGAACTGCGCTGAAGGGCGAAAAGTGGGTTTTGATGAATAAGATCTTTCAACTATAAGGGCAAAGAGCCAATATTGAATAATCAATAGCCAATATTGAGGAGCGCAGTGGAACAAAAATATCCTTAGCTTTACTTTTCTATCTTGATTCCCAATTATCGACCCTAAAAAAATAGTAATGCTCAAAAAAATACAATTATTGCTGTTATGCGCAGCGTTTTTGCTGTCGCCGGCACTTGCACAAAAAAGGATTGGCAACGAAACTGATGCGCAAAAAGAGAAGCGTATGGAATGGTGGCAGGATGGCCGCTTCGGGATGTTTATCCATTTTGGCCTGTACTCCGGCGCTGCAAGGCACGAATGGGTGAAGCATAACGAACACATGACCAACGAGGAATATCAAAAATATTTCGACCAGTTTAACCCCGACCTGTTCGACCCGGTAAAATGGGCCAAAGAGGCCAAAGCAGCGGGTATGAAGTACGCCGTGATGACCACCAAGCACCACGAAGGTTTTTGCCTGTTCGACTCGAAATACACCGATTATAAAGCAACCAACACCCATGCCAGGCGCGATTTGGTACGCGAGTATGTGAACGCTTTCAGATCGCAGGGATTAAAAGTTGGCTTTTATTATTCGCTGCTCGACTGGCACCACCCGGATTATACCATGGATGACGTGCATCCGCTCACCCAGGTGGATACCAGTGAAGCCAACTATAAACGCCTGAACAAAGGGCGCGATATGGCCAAGTACAGGCAGTACATGCGCAAGCAGATCACCGAGTTATTGACCAACTATGGTAAAATAGACGTGCTGTGGATGGATTGGTCGTGGGACAAAGGCGCCAAGCGTGGTAAGGGTGCTGATGATTGGGGTTCTGTCGAACTGCTTAAACTGGTGAGGAAGCTGCAGCCGGGCATTATTGTAAACAACCGGCTTGGGCTTTATGATTATAAAGATGGCGGCGATTTTGAAACACCCGAGCAGGTAAGCACCGCCCAATTAGCACCGTACCGCGGCAAAACCTGGGAAACCTGCCAAACTTTCTCCGGATCATGGGGCTATTACCGCGATGAGAACAGCTGGAAGACACACCGGCAATTGCTTGATCTGCTGATCACTTCGGTAAGCAACGGCGGTAACCTGATATTGAACGTGGGCCCAACCGCCCGCGGGGAGTTTGATTACCGCGCCACCCGGGCACTGGATAGCATGGCCTATTGGATGCACGCCAACAGCGTCGCAATTTACAATTGCACTTACGCGCCTAAAACTTATAAGGTGCCTGAAGGAGAAAAATTAACCTATAACAAAACAACCAAACGCTTGTACGTTCATTTGTTTAATTACCCGGCAAATGGCAAATTGATATTGCCGGGCTATGCAGGGAAAATAAGCTACGCGCAGTTTTTGAATGATCACTCGGAAGTGATCTATAAAACATCCGGAAATAAAGAGGATCTTGAATTAACATTGCCGGTAAAAAAACCGCCGTATGAGATCCCTGTTGTTGAATTAACACTTGAATAGCGTGTTGAATATAGCAAAACACAAATGCCAGTTAAAAGAGAGCAATATTTAAGGATCCATCCGCACGACAACGTGCTGGTAGCGCTGCAGGACCTGGAACAGGGAACAGAGATCAATTTTGAAGGCGATACTTTTGCGCTGACCGCCCGTGTTGCTGCCAAACATAAATTCAGCTTAACCAACCTGGAATCGGGTGATGAGATCTTAATGTACGGCGTATTGGTGGGCAAAGCCACGCAATACATCCCGAAAGGCGGGCCGATCAGCACCCAAACCGTGCACCACGCTTCGGGTGAATTTCATTTGGGGAAACGCAAAACAGCCTGGCATAAACCTGACACCAGCAAATTTGCCGGTAAAACATTTTTGGGTTACCACCGGGCCGATGGCTCGGTTGGGACGGGTAATTATTGGATAGTGATCCCATTGGTTTTTTGCGAGAATAGGAATATCAATGTATTAAAGGAGGCCTTGTCGGATAAACTTGGTTATAAAAAAGCAAAAAGCTACGAGGCTGACGTTGACCAGTTGATCAGCCTTTACCACGCGGGCAAATCGGTTGAAGAAATTATCAATGCCGATATAGCGGCTTCGCCGGATAAAGCCAAATCAAAAAGACTTTTTAAAAATATCGACGGCATCAAATTCCTTACCCACGATATGGGCTGCGGCTGCACACGTTCGGACGCGCGCACTTTATGCGGGCTGATCGCTGGTTATATTACTAACCCCAATGTGGCAGGCGCTACCATACTAAGCCTTGGCTGCCAGAATGCACAGGTAAGTATCCTGCAGGAAGAAATACAAGCGCGTGATGCTAATTTCAGCAAACCACTGGTTATTCTTGAACAGCAAAAAACCGGCACCGAAAACGAGCTAATGCAGCAAGCGCTGAAGCAAACTTTTGCCGGGCTGGTAAAAGCAAACCAATCGGAACGGCAGCCAGCACCGCTATCGAAACTATGCATCGGGCTGGAATGTGGCGGCTCCGATGGTTTTTCAGGAATATCCGCAAATCCTGCATTGGGTTATGTTTCCGATCTGCTGGTATCCATGGGCGGTTCGGTTATTTTATCGGAATTCCCCGAGCTGTGCGGCGTTGAGCAGGAACTAAGCGACCGTTGCGTGGACGAAGAAAAGGCCAATTACTTTATGCAGTTAATGACCACCTACAATGCACGTGCGGAAGCTGACGGATCAGGATTTTACGCCAACCCGTCGCCGGGCAATATCAGGGATGGATTGATCACCGACGCCATTAAATCAGCCGGAGCAGCCAAAAAGGGCGGTACTTCGCCGGTTGCCGATGTGCTGGATTATCCGCAAAAAGTAACTAAAGCAGGTTTAAACCTGCTTTGCACACCCGGCAGCGATGTCGAAAGCACCACTGCCGAAGTCGGTTCAGGTGCAACTATAGTTTTGTTTACAACAGGCCTGGGTACGCCAACCGGCAACCCGGTTACGCCGGTCATCAAACTATCAACCAATACGGCCACGGCAGTAAAAATGCCGGACATTATTGATATCAATTGCGGTACCATTATTGAAGGCGAAGAAACCATCCAACAGGCTGGCGAACGCATTTTAGAATACATTATACAGGTAGCCAGCGGCGAGGCTGAGCCCAAAGCGGTTCAATTGGGCCAGGATGATTGGATCCCGTGGAAGAGGGGAATATCGCTTTGATTTCGGATTTACGATTTACGTATTCGGATTTATTTAATTTTTATAGCCTGCAAGCATTGTGCTTATGTTCAAACTAACCAATAAATCAGCAATAATAACCGGTGGCGGCAGCGGGATAGGCAAAGCCATATCTGTACTTTTTGCCCAACAGGGCGCCGAAGTGCATATTATTGAATTAAATGCCGATGCTGCTTTGGCTACCGTAAATGAAATTACTGTCGCTGGCGGCAAAGCATTCAGCCATGCCTGCGATGTGAGTAAGCAGGATCAGGTTGTTGAAACAATCAATAAGATCGGCAAAATCGATATCCTCATTAACAACGCCGGCATCGCCCATATCGGTCGGGCAGATAATACCAGCGAAGCGGATTTCGACAGGATTTACAACGTGAACATAAAAGGTGTTTACAACTGTCTTTTCGCCGCTATCCCTTTAATGAAAGCCAATGAGGGTGGTGTCATTTTGAACACAGCATCCATCGCGGCAAGCGTTGGTATTGTTGATCGCTTTGCTTATTCTACCAGTAAAGGGGCCATCCATGCCATGACTTTGTCGGTTGCGCGGGACTATCTCCACAACAATATCCGCTGCAACAGCATCAGTCCGGCACGGATCCATACGCCGTTTGTGGATGGGTTTATTTCGAAGAACTACGCCGGGCAGGAAGCCGAGATGTTTGATAAACTTTCCAAAACACAACCGATAGGTCGCATGGGGCAGCCCGAAGAGGTAGCCGCGCTGGCCTTGTACCTTTGCTCGGATGAAGCAGGATTTATTACCGGCACCGATTACCCGATAGACGGCGGGTTTATTACTTTGAACAATTGATTTTTGATTTCGGATGTTCGAACTGCCTGCCGACAGGCAGGTTTCGGATCTGGACAATACATTTTATAACAAATACAACATGAAATTAATTCGATTTGGAGAAGCGGGGAAAGAAAAGACAGGGGTGATCATTGATAATAAAAAATACGATACCTCGGCCTTTGGTGAAGATTACGGCGAAGCTTTTTTCGAGAATGACGGCTTAAATCGTTTGAGCTATTTTATTGAAGATAATCTGCTTTCCGAAATTCCGGAAGATGTACGGCTGGGCAGCCCGCTGGCACGGCCGTCAAAAATTGTTTGTATCGGGCTGAACTATGTTGATCATGCCAGGGAAACCAACGCCACCCCACCAACTGAGCCGGTAATTTTTATGAAATCGACCACGGCTATTGTTGGGCCGAACGATAATATCATCATCCCCAAAAACTCTAAAAAAACGGATTGGGAAGTTGAACTGGCTGTAGTGATCGGCAAAAAAGCAAGCTATGTGGATGAAGCCGAAGCGATGAATTACGTTGCCGGTTACGTGTTGCATAATGATGTATCCGAAAGGGAATTTCAGTTAGAAAAAGGCGGCACCTGGGATAAGGGCAAAGGCTGCGATACCTTTGCACCTATTGGCCCATTTTTTGCCACAAAGGATGAAATAGCCGATCCGCATAACCTGCGCCTATGGTTAAAAGTAAATGGCAAAATTATGCAGGATGGCACCACGGCCAATTTTATTTTCAACCTACCTACTCTGGTATCCTACACCAGCCAATTTATGACTTTACTGCCTGGTGATATTATATCCACAGGTACCCCGGCAGGCGTTGCCCTGGGCATGAAACCACCGGTTTATTTAAAAGCCGGTGACGTGATTGAACTGGGTATTGATGGGTTGGGTGAAGCAAGACAGACATTGGTAGATTATCGTTTTTAGTTTATGGTCGATAATCCATGGTACATGGCCCGAGTATGCAAATTGGAAACATTTGGAAACACCCAACACCCCTTTTCAAGTGTTTCCAAATGTTGGTACAAGAAGATATATCACCAGAGCTGGAAGCTCATGTAATGCTTTAGTAAATGAAATTCAATATGGATGCAATAATTTTAAAAGCATATTTTCTAAACAAATTGACATATTGGCTATTTCCAATCATAATCATTGGACTTGTTGTGATTTATCTAAAACTCAATTTAACTGACGAAGATCGAACTATGGTCTGTGGGGCATTCATAGCTATTGGATTTCTTATTGTTTTTTATCTAAGCCGATTTGAGCCTAAACTCATTAAATTTGACGAGAAAAATGTAGAAATATCTTATTTGGCCCAACCACCCTTTGGAAAGAAGAGCGGGATATATGCTAAAAATGAACTAAGGATTTTCAAGAAAAACGATTTGCTTGTATTATCAACTAAAGTTGGTATCATCGCAAAAATTAGAAGGAAAGCATTAGATGCTAAAGATTGGGAGGCGGTATTAAGATATTTTGGTTAGGCTCGCCCGCCCACGAGCAACACGATGGCCGATGTATGCATGTTTAAATTTACCCACACTACCAACACCCGTTACCAATGTTTCCAACTGTTTCCACCATCGCAATGGTCCATCGACTATGGACTTCCCCCACCTACTCCAACACAGGCTTCCCACCGAAAGTGGCTGATTTCAAGATCTTCTCGCCAACGGCAACAGCAGCGGGTGATAACGGTGCATAGTTAAGGTCCTTGCAATATTTTTGGCCATCGTGTATGTTCCACCAAAGCAGGTTGAGCATTTTTTGGGCCCTTTGAAGGCCGCGACCATCGTAATTTTGTTCTTTGTAGATGAGCGCCCAGGTAAAACCGCTGATGGGGTAACCGTCTTTTGCATCGGTATTACTCAAGGATACTTTGCCATCATCGGGGATGGTAATATTTCCGGCGGCACTGGTTGAGGCAACGGTTGGGGTTATAAAATTGCCGCTGCTGTTTTGCACGTCGGCAAAAGTCATATTGTTTTGCACAGCGTAAGCCAGTTCGATATAACCAATAGCGCCGGGAGTTTGTTTAATCAGGCCCGCTACCCCTGCATTACCTTTTCCGCCAATGCCTGCAGGCCAGTTAATGGCCGACCCTTTGCCGGGGCTTGTATTCCAGGCCGGGTTTACCTTTGATAAATAGGTGGTGAAAATATTGGTTGTACCACTGCCCTCGGACCTGTGTACAATAAAGACAGCTGTAGCGGGCAGGGATACGCCCGGGTTAACTTTTGCTATCTGCGGATCATTCCATTTGGTTATCTTTCCTGAAAACAAGCCGGCCAGTACATCAGGCGTTAATTTTAAAGCTCCTTTTAATCCCGGCAGGTTATAACTCATCACCACCGCGCCCGAACACATGGGGACATGCAATACAGGAGCGCTCATTTTTTTGGTTTGCTCATCATTTAATGGCGCGTCCGAATCGCCGAAGTCAATGGTCTTGTTAGTTAGCTGCAAAATGCCGCCACCGGAGCCAATCGACTGGTAGTTTACCATTACGTGGTTTTCTTTGGCGTACTCGGCAAACAGTTTTGAAAATAAAGGATACACGAAAGTACTGCCCGCCCCCAGCAGCATATTCGAATTGGAATTTGAGCCAAACGAAGTTAATTTGGTCGTATCTTTTTCAGATTTATTTCCCTGCCCGTTGCATCCGGCAAACACCGAACCTGTCAGCAGTACTATACCCAGGATCAATTTATTCATAATTAACCATTTAATATAATTACTTAACAAAATAAAGCGCGATTTAGTGTTATCGTTAATGTATTTTATTTTTCCCGGAGTGTATAATTAATTATGCATGCATAGCAATTTTTACGCAGAAATTTATTGTTTTCAATTCAAAAAATCGCCAAAAACAAAAAAATTAACTTATTAAAATTATTATCAAAGTGGTAATTCCTTATCAAAATGATAGCAGAAGTCCCTTTTAACACCAAACGTTTTTACATAATTAATGCATTTTTACCATTTTCTAAGTAATACCTTATCGCTATGAAATAATTTGGCATTGATTTAGCTTTGTTATAGCCGATTGTATCAACCTGAAATTATTTGAACTGGAAATCGCTTCCGGGGAGAGTTAAAATTGATGCCGTTTGTTTTATTTACTTAGCCAGAAAAAATATGTTTATTGAAGTATTAGAAATCAGCGCGATGATGGCACTGCTTGTTTTTCCTTTGTTTATTCCGGTTAAAAGGAAGTCAGGAACCATCAAATTACCTAAAAATCACAGGGATACTTCAGATGCCCGCTATGCGATCAACGAACGCGGGTACCTTGAAGAGATCCGCCACGACAAATTATCAAGTCAGTCTCAATAATTTAATAGGTATTAGAAGAAGCCCCCTGCTCAAATGGACAGCGGGCTTTTTCTGTTTGTAGTGGTTATTTTTGTAGTATCCTGATCAGGTCATCGTTCAAATAATAAACTTCTTTTCCATCTTTCTGCGAGCTTAATATTTTCAGCTTTAACAGATCGGTCATGTATTTTGATAACGTGGTACGCGATGACCGTTCAATTAGAGCCCCAATAACCCTCGGCTTTAAATAAGGTTGACTGAAAATATTTTCGTTTATCTCCTTATTGTACCATTTCAATTTCGATTTACCGTATTCCAGTGTTTCATTCATTTGGTTTAATATCTCATTGATAAGATTATTGGTCAGTAACGCGGTGTTTTCAATTGCGTCAAGCATGTATAATACCCATTCCTTCCACGCTCCCCGCTGGGTTACAGTACCTAATTTATAATAATAATCGTCTTTATTTACAATGATATATTTTGAAAGATAAAGTATTGGCTGCGAGAGTAAACCCTTATTCACTAAATAAAGTAAGTTCAAAATTCTTCCCGTTCTGCCATTTCCGTCCTGAAAAGGGTGTATTGCTTCAAACTGGTAATGGGCAAAACACATTTTAAGTAATGGGTCCGCAGGATATTTTTCGTCGTCGTTAAGGTAATCCAGCAAGTTATCCATCAGGTTCTCAATCAGCCCGACTCCCCTTGGCGGTGTATAAACTATTTCTCCGGCTCTGAACTCGCTCTGCCCTCTTTTTATAGTTGTCAACGATTGCGGGGGTCTTATCCCCCCAGATGTATTTTTTACCTGTCTGAAAACGCCTATGATACAGTCCATATCAATCACATTGCGTTCGTTTACCAACCTGTGTCCTTCCCATAATGCTTCCCTGTAGCGCAAAACTTCCTTAGTGGCGGTGTTTGCGTTATCTTCCTGCACACTGTCTGATATCGCTTTATACAATTCATCCTCCGTCGTAAAAATATTTTCTATTTCGGTTGATGTTTTAGCTTCCTGTAAAGCTATGGTGTTAACCAGCATAAAAGGATTTGGCAGTCGCAACACGCTTGTATTTACCGACGCTAAGGCGCGGGACGCCGATACCAGCTTTCTCAGTATCCCCACATCATTTTCAATATCCGCCGGTGGGGGAAGCAAAGGCAGGTTATTAAAAGGGAAATTTCTATCGTATGCCATAATTTACATGTTCAGTTTTTTTACATTTTCTGAACATGATGCAATTATACTACAAAAAACTGGACAAAAAAAACAACGTGTCCAATTTTTGTATAAAAACTGAACATGTTCTCAAATCTGTCCAGTTTTCAGATTATTTCCTGATTAAAATTTATTTCGCTAATCTTGAATTGTTTTAACACCCCCTGTTATTGCCAATTGTTTTCCTGATTTAAAAAAACAACTCAATGAACCGCATCAAACCGCTCGTTTTTATTTGCTTGCTTTGGATATTTGCCAACCTAAATTCAGCTTTCGCTCAAAAATTAACCGTACAGCAAAAGGTTGATGCACTGTTAAAAAAAATGACCCTCGCCGAAAAGATCGGTCAACTTAATCAATTAAACGGCGATTGGGAAGCGACCGGCCCGGTAACCAAGGATGTGGGCAACAAGCTCGACGCCATAAAACGCGGCGAGATCGGTTCAGTGTTGAATATAGTTGGCGTAAAACATACCCGGACATTTCAGGACGCAGCCATGCGATCAAGGTTAAAGATTCCCTTATTATTTGGGCAGGATGTGATCCACGGTTATAGCGTGACTTTCCCCATCCCGCTGGCCGAAGCAGCAAGCTGGGATCTGCCGGCAATTGAGCGTTCGGCCCGCGTTGCGGCCACAGAAGCTTCTGCTGGTGGCGTCCATTGGACCTTTGCGCCAATGGTTGATATTGCCCGCGACCCGCGCTGGGGCCGGGTAATGGAAGGCGCGGGGGAAGACCCTTATTTAGGATCATTGATCGCGGGTGCAAGGGTTAGAGGATTCCAGGGTAAAGGTTTAGGCAATTTGGATGCGGTTATGGCCTGTGCCAAACATTTTGCTGCTTATGGTGCGGCTATTGGCGGTCGCGATTACAATAGCGTGGATATGAGCCTGCGCACGCTTTGGGAAATATACCTGCCGCCATTTAAAGCTGCACTTGATGCCGGTGCAGCAACCTTTATGAATTCGTTTAACGATCTTAACGGCACACCCGCCAGCGCCAACCGTTATTTAATGCGCGATATTTTAAAAGGCAAGTGGGGCTTTAAAGGTTTCGTGGTAAGCGATTGGGGTTCCATTGGCGAGATGATCAACCATGGTTATGTAAAGGACAATTACGAGGCTGCCGAAGCATCCATTAACGCGGGTAGCGATATGGATATGGAAAGCCGCAGCTATATCAACAACCTGGCCAAGCTGGTTGCCGATAAAAAGGTATCGGTTGCTGTGATAGATGAAGCGGTAAAACGCATCCTGACCAAAAAATTTGAACTGGGCCTGTTTGATGATCCTTACCGCTTTAGTAATGCCGAACGCGAACAGAACACGTTAAATGCTCCGGCGCACGTTGCAGCGGCACGGGACATGGCAAAAAAGAGCATCGTTCTGTTAAAAAATGAGAACCATTTGCTGCCGCTCTCAAAGGATTTAGGTTCAATTGCATTAATAGGCCCATTGGTAAAATCGAAGGGCGAAATGAAGGGTTTTTGGTCGCTGGATGTGGGCGATGTTAACCAGGTGGTTTCTTTATACGAAGGGATGCAGCAGGCAGCGCCTAAAACCAATTTGCTTTATGCAAAGGGCTGTGATATTACGGATACCAGCAAAGCGGGCTTTGATGAGGCTTATAAAACCGCCATTCAGGCTAATGTTGTAGTGATGGCCATCGGCGAACGGCCCGATATGACAGGCGAAGCGAAAAGCCGCTCCAATATTCATTTGCCGGGCGTGC
>Ga0206964_10038_pt1 | contig 40558 bp, 29 predicted proteins | sample Alteio_BWOrgHeat_25_FD_152980 | JGI IMG/M metagenome (GOLD analysis project Ga0206964, IMG submission 152980) | Enriched cells from forest soil in Barre Woods Harvard Forest LTER site, Petersham, Massachusetts, United States -... | ecosystem: Environmental > Terrestrial > Soil > Temperate forest >...
GTGCGGCGCAACGGCGATCAGCTCATTACCGCGCTGGTGAAGGGAATGCGCCCCGGCAAAGTTGAGCTCTTCGCGCATTACCAAAGCGCGGGCGGCTGGGAGCCTGTGCCTATGCAGGCGCAGGCAGGAACGGGCGGCGATGCCACCTATCAGTTCGTCTTCGCAGGATTGCCGGAAAACGTCGAGTATTACGTGGCTGCAGGTCCACTCGTTTCATCGCATTACAAAGTTCGCGTTGTCGATCTGCCCTCGGTAAAGGACGTTCGTGTTACTTACCGCTATCCAAAGTGGACCGGCCTTAAGCCGGTGACCGAAGAACATTCCGGCGATCTGCGCGCGATCGAAGGGACCGACGCGGTCGTCGAACTGGAGATGGAGCACACCGATCATCCCTTGAAAGAAGGACAGTTGATGCTCGATGGCGGGCAGACGATCCATCTGACTCAACTCGCGGGGAATACCTACCAGGGCTCGATCCACATGGAGAAGGACGGCGCCTATCACGTCTCCGCGATAGACACCGGCCAGCAGGTGCGGCTCTCCGAGGACTACTTCATCGCAACGGACAAAGCGATGCCGCCCCAGGTTGCCATCGCACGACCGGGCGGAGACTACCGTGCCAGCCCAATCGAGGAAGTCACAATCGGAGTGAAGGCAGCCGATCAGTTCGGGCTCAACGATGTGCACCTTCACTACTCGGTGAACGGCGGCCAGGACCGCGACATCAGCATGCTGAAGGCGACCGGCGCGAAGACCGCCGACGGCTCCTACACACTGCCGCTCGAAGACTTCAAACTGGTTCCGGGAGACCTGGTGAGTCTTTATGCGACCGCCCGCGATGGCCATGCCGAGGCTCGCACCGACATCTCATTCGTTCAGATCGATCCCTTTGAGCGCGAGTTTTCGCAGTCGCAGCAAGGTGGTGGTGGCAGCGGTGGCGGGCAGGGCGGCCAGAATAACCAGACAGAAATCTCCAAGCGAGAGAAGGAACTGATCGCCGCAACGTGGAAGCAGCAGAACGACAAAACCGCGACTCCAAAGGATGCTGCGACGGCCGGACAATTCCTTTCCGACGCGCAACAGAAGCTGCGCGACCAGGTGATGGCGCTCTCAGCGCGCATGCAGAGCCGCGATCTATCCGAAGCAAACGAAGAGTTCAATGGCTTTAACAAGGACATGCAGGTGGCGGCTGCTGCAATGTCACCCTCGGCAGACAAGCTCAGGGGTACGCAGTGGAAGGACGCGATTCCACTGGAACAGAAGGCGCTGCAGGCATTGCTGCGAGCCGAGGCCACCTTCCGCAAGATTCAGGTCGCATTCGGACAGAGTGGAGGCGGCGGCGGTGGCGGAGGCGACAGCGCAGGTCGCGACCTGGCGAGCCTTTTCGATCTGGAACTGGACACAGAAAAGAATCAGTATGAGACGGCGCAAACCGCTACTCCCGCCGAACAGCACGAAAAGGAAGTAGAGGATGCGCTCGCAAAGCTGGATGCATTGGCCAAGCGGCAGGAAGAGCTGGCAAACCAGCAGCAAAATCCGCAGCAGAGTTTCCAGGAGCGCTGGCAGCAGGAGATGCTGCGCCGCGAGGCCGAACAACTGCAGCGGCAGTTGGAGCAGTTAGCGAAAAATGGCCAGCCCCAGAATGGCCAGTCACAAGACGGCAAGTCTCAGAACGGCAGGCAAGGCCAACAGGGTTCGTCCGGATCCGCGTCGGGTCAGTCGTCTTCACAGCAACAGCAGAACTCGTCGCAGCAGGGCAGCGCCGGGAGCCAGGATGGCTCGCAGTCACGCCAGCAGGCTAATGGGCAGTCTGGAAGCCGCGCCGGTGAGCGGGATACCTATGAGCGAGTTACGCAGGCGCTGAGCCGTCTACAAGAAGCGGGCGACGCGATGAAGCGCAGCGGCGGTTCGCAGCAGAGCGCGGACGAGTCGCGGCGTGCCGCAGAACGGCTGCGCCAGGCGGAGAGCCTGCTCGCCGGCACACAGCAGCAGCTCGCATCGGGCAAGATGGACTCCATGGCCCGCGAGGCCAGCCGTCTCACACAGGAGGAGCGGGCGCAGGCCGACCGGATCAACCAGCTCGCCAGCCAGGCCGAGAACGATCAACCGACGGATCTGGACACGATGACGGCCCGGATCCAGCGGCGAAACCGGCTTGCAGCAGAGCGGCAGCAGCTATCAAACGATCTTTCGAAGCTCCAGAAGAACATGCGGGATTCGGCTCGCCAGATGGCTCCTAGTCAACCGGACGTGGCCAGGAAGTTGCGCGACGCGCTGACAGAAATGGATGATTCCGATCTCGACAATCATGTGCAGAGAACAGCCGACTGGCTTCGCCGGGGAATCAATCCCGTTTCCAACGGCACCGAGAGCCAGATCGCGCAGGGACTCAGCAAGCTGGATCAGCAGCTCCAGCAGGCGCAAAAGGGGATAGGCCAGGGCAAGCCCGGACAGCGCGACTCAGCACAAAACGATCAGACAGCAGCTCTCGACAAGGTCGAACGGCTGCGCAACCAGATCGAAGCGATGTCCGGTTCGCCCAATGGAAACGGGAAGGGAAGTCAGAAGGGGCAGCGCCCGGCCGGACAAAGCAATCAGACCGGACAAGGCGAACAGAGAGGCCAAAACGGCTCGCAGCAGTCCGCCAACGGCAGCAAACCCGGCAGCACTGGCCAAACTGGCAGCCAGCAGGGTGGCGCGAGGGCCAATCCGGCGGGCGGTCCGGGCACCTCCAGCGAAGGCGATGTAGGCGGACAGAGAGGCGAGGTACGTTCGAGCGGCGGGCGTACGGCTGATGCCACGGTTTGGGGAAATATCAACACTGGAAACAACCGCTATGGACAGTCCCGCCAGCAGCAGGCGCCCACTGACGCATCCGGCAATCCCGCCGATACCGAGCGCGCGTACCAGCAAAGCATGCGCGAGCTGAATCAACTCCGCCAAGCCATCCACGGAGATCCGCAGGCCACAAAAGAGGTCGAGGAGTTAGCTCGCCAGATGCAACGCCTCGACCCCACTCGCTTCCCCGGCAACCCCGCGATGGTAGAGCAGATGCATCAAGAGGTGCTCAGCACGGTCGATCGTCTTGAACTCCACTTACAGCGCGGCGACGCCTCAGCAGAGGCCCGGACGGGAAAGCCGTATGTAGTTCCAGCCGGATATCAGAATTCGGTTGCCGATTACTACCGGCGCCTGAGCAAGAATCCCTAGAAAACATCGCACAACGGCAGTAACACAGATCAACATAAAGCCACGCGCTACAGCAACTGATCTATGCAGGATCAAGTGGGCAGGGATCAAGTGGCGCTCTTGTTCCTCGAAGAGTCTGTCATGGGGCAAGTTGAGGCGGATTGGCGAGAATCCTGTCACGAACGCTATCAGACCGGAACGGAGCTTCAGGATGGATAGCGCGGAGCCCTTGAGTGAGGTCGAACTTACGGCCGAGGGACTTGCGGAGCGAGACCACGGGCAGCGTGACACCGGGGCCTCCACGAATCGAAACCGCGGCCGTAGATTTGTCACTTACCATGCCCACGACCTCGATCGCAATTTGGCGAACGAGATCGACACAGCGGTCGTTTGGAGACCAGCATTGAGTGTCAATTCCGTGCCAGACTATCCGCGCAAAGTCTCCGGGGCGAACTATGTGGATGGCAATCGCGTCTTTGCTGATTCCCTGATCCATGCCCGTCTGAGGTCGAAATTCCACAAGGTAGGTAATCGGAGCAACTGGGACGTCGTTGTGGACCCCCTCGCAGATGATTTTCAACAACAAATGTCCGACGACATTAGGATTATCGAGCGCCGCCACATTGATTTGGCTGATCGGAGTGCCCCCGACGCTATGGTGAAGTGTAAAAATCTTCTCCGCCGGTATCCAGCCAAGCTTATCCCGATTGTTGGCGTTCAAGCCCGGGCCAGTGTCCCCCAACGGTCCCGGGAAAAAGGCTGGTAAACCGGCGAAGTTCATAGCACTCATAATGTCAAGGCTTTCGCCGTAGGCGCCGGGACGGCCGTCGTCGGGAGCATCCCAGGGCGCGGAGTTGGTATCGAAGGAGTGGTCGAGCCCAAGGACATGTCCCATCTCGTGGGCAATATAAGTGGGAAACCAGGTATCCGGACCCCACAATATGCGTCCCAAACCATCCGACCCGGAATCAACAATCTCGTTGATCACAACAAGAAAATTAGTAGTAAGTGAAAGCTGTTTAAGGGCCGCGACGTTACCCGCCAGAGCCGCGGGTGCCGCATCAATGCATTTCTGAGTTTTCTGCGCGCGAGTTAGTTTACGGAATGCAGCATCGAGAGGAAATGGCATCTTAAGCCATCCGTAAACGTCAGGATTGGACATATCGAGCTTGCCATAGGACATGGTCTTCCAATAAGCCGCAAGATTGCCGACCGCCTGACCCGAGATAAGATCTCGAAAGAATTGCGGAGGCTTCGGTTCGTTATTCGGCTGATCACTGAACTTGCAGAGTAAGATACCCCAGGAGAGTCGGCCAGACGTCGGTGCCACGAGAGCCTCCGATCAGATTCATTGCTCATTGCGTTTGAGGCCACCTGTCCCAGCGACCTGAACAATTGCTTTTGGCGCACGAGTGCGCCAACGCGGAATGTATCGCGGATTGCTGCTACGAATCGCTACTGCAGCGTGATCAGTATCGGGATCAATCCCTGGCCGCTTGAGAGAGGCTTTAGCGCCTTGCCGATCACTGCGCCGAATGCCTCGAACGGATTCGAGGTTTTCATAGCGTGGCCGGGCGTAGGAGAAGTTGTCAGCAGATCGCCTATCTCAATCGCTCCAAATTGTGCATCGACTTTGCAGAAGACCTTGCCAAGAAGAGCGATAGGCTGCCTGTTACTTTTCGTCTCACGCTGATCGAGCACAATGCCGGGCCTGTAATCGCCCGCACCAGAGATCACACCTGCTACACGCTTGTCATATGCCCTCTGGCTCTCACTGAGACTTCCTTCAATTCCCAGAACCATAACAGTTCCCGGTTCCACTGGATCAGGCCCGAAGATATCGAAGTCCTCTGCGCAGTCAGCGTTAGTCAGAATGATGTCGCCTTGCACAGTGATCTTACCTGTAACGGTGACGTCGCCTTCGAATAATCCAGCGAGCTGGCCACCCTTCCCATGCACTCCGATGCCGCTGGTACTAATACCGAGAACCGCATCGTTGGAGGTGCTCATGCCGGTAACCCCAACGAACGTCGTGCTTATCCCAACGACACCACGGCCGGCAACGCTCTCGCCGTGAACAGCATGGTTGGTCTTGCTTGTTCCCTGTACGCCAATGCCGGTATCACTTCCACCAAAAACACCATCGTTCGATGTGCTTAGGCCGGTGACCCCGACGAATGTCGTGCTTATTCCAACGACGCCGCGCCCTGCAACGCTCTCGCCGTGAACAGCGTGGTTGGTCTTGCTCGTGCCCTGCACACCAATGCCGGTATCGCTCCCACCAAAAACACCGTCGTTCGATGTGCTTAGGCCAGTCACCCCGACGAATGTCGTGCTTATTCCAACGACGCCGCGGCCTGCAACGCTCTCGCCGTGAACAGCATGGTTGGTCCTGCTCGTGCCGTTTACGCCGATGCCGGTATCGCTTCCACCAGAAACGCCATTGTTGGTGGTGCTTTGGCCATTCACCCCTACACCAGCCGTGCTGGAGCCGCTGACTCCAGCTTTTTCGCCAGTGCCTTGAACTCCTGTCCCTGAATGGCCCTGTCCCACAACGCCGATTCCTCCCTCAAGAGGTGCGCCGGCATCTATGCAGTCGCCGAAAACCCCAACTCCCGGTCCAGTGGCTCCGCCAAAGACTCCTGTGCCTTGAAAACCAGCGCAACCCGAAACTCCTACGCCTGCAAATTCGAAGTTGGGTAGGGAACCGCCGGGAGAAATACCGACAACTCCAAAGCCGGCTTGTACTGTGTTTTCTCCGTGGACTGCGGCTACATCTGCTTTTGCGGACTTAGCATCGATTGGTTCGTTTGCCATTGGAATCTCCTGGATCGTTCGTTTGGAGGGCGGCGGATGAGTGCGTTCGTTCCACGCAGGAACACGGTGTGAGACCCCGTTACGCGGTGGCAAATTGTAGCAGCTTTTGAATCGAAGCAAGATAAAGTTTTTGAATGCCCTCGGCGGCGACAAGGCGGACCGCTGCGATTGTCATTGACATTCATGTGGCAGCAGAGCATATTTGATTCCTCTCCAAATACGGACCAAGCGAACTTGGGAATAAGGTCCGATAGATTTCGCATCTCGCTGGATAACGATCGGAACAAGCTGACCGGGTGCCGAATCGCTCTGCGGTAGCATACGTCTGAAAGGTGACGAACATGCAACGCATCCGTCAACTCGGAACTGGGCTCACCACTCCTGAAGCGCCGATCAGCCTGAAGTCTCTCGCTCATCTGGCGGATCTGACGCCTCCGTTCAGCACGCTGGACATGATCAAGCGTCTGCAGATGCCGCTCACCTTCCATCAGGACATCACAACACCCTCCGGTACGGCACTGGGCGGAACAGTCGATCTCACGTTGTTCAGCGACGGCAGGTATTCGTTTAATGTGCACATGCACGACAGCGGATTCGATGCGTATGACTTTCGCGTGCGATGCGCCTATACGACACCGGGCGGACTCATCCTGTTGTTTCAGGCCAGTGGCCACACCGATGGCACCGGCTCCAGTCTGCTCGGAACGATCCATCGCGACTTCGACCATCACGAGGATGGCCACAACGACTTGATTCAGCCTAACTGGCTCGACATCCGCGACGGATCGATGTCGGTCGGCAAGTCGTATGAAGACGCGGGAGCGCTTTCGACGGTTGAAGATATCGCGAAGGACCTGCTGGGATTTCTCGTTGCCGATGTCACCTTTGGGGCAGGCCTGGCGCTGGTGATTGCGGTCTCGGCTGAGATCTCGAAGGCCACCGATGCAAATTTTGTGGGTCCGGGTGGACTCATCGGAGTCGCTGTTGCGGGCGGCGTCGTGTGGACCTTCGGCCCCTCCGCAATTATCGCTGCGGTTGTTGCCGGAGTCGTCGCAGGCGCCATTACGGAAGCCTTGATCAAGCACCGGCAGCTTCATCAGGATGAGTACGACTTCGCCCGCGAGGTCTTCGGAGATACTCTGCCTCCTATCGAGAAGTTATTCGTAACAAACCTCTCTCACGGTGGAGGCAGAAAGTACACGTGGCCCAATGTCGACGGCAACATCCTTCTGAATCTGGGGGACGCGCTTGATGACCCGAAGGGGCCAATGGGGCACGCGGAAGGGCAGAGTACGGAGCCCGGCGCAGAATATACGACGCGCGGCCAGGTCCTGATCCATGAGCTGACTCATGCGTGGCAGATCGCCAGATTCAACTTCGTTCCGGGACTCGTCTGCCGGGTAGTTTCGGGCGGATCCTCCTACATCCCCGGAGGACCGAATAGTGACTGGCGAAATGATTTTGGATTGGAGCAGCAAGCCCGCGTTGTCGACCGCTGGTTTGGGACCTACGCGAAAGGGTGGACGGATATCGCGGACCTGAAGAAGAAGCTCAGCACTCAGCCCGCGATGACCGACCCTTATTTTCACTACATCGCGAATCACATAAGGCTAGCGGAGAACTAGGCGATCAGGCGGCCGATTCGATGGCCCAGGTAACGCCACACAGAGCGCCTCGACGCTGTACTTTGAAAGCAGGATCGACCATGATCACCCTCCCAACGTATCGTCTCGTAACGCGTCGCGACTTCGTCCGGACGGGCGCTGCCGTGGGTGCTTTCAGTGTCGTCTCCGGCTTCGACAGGATGATCGCAGTCCAGCCGACGGATGGACTGGCAGAGGCTCCTGCGACTCACAACATGCTGGCGGTCGGGAAGTCGAACCTGTTTCTGTCACACCTTCCGATGTTCAACAAAGTGAATCCGCAGAAAACGGATTACTCCACTCCCCATCGGTTTCAGGTGATCCTTCAGGCAAATCTAAGAGCGGCTACGCCCGATCCGCAGAAGACCTACTTCGAAGACCGCCGCAGTCATCTCGACGTTCGCATGTATACACTGCAACCGAAGCCGTTCGTGCTTGCCGATCTGTTTCCTTCCGCAGCGGGTGCGACCGCGCTGCGAACCTTTCCGGCGCAGGGAGTGTTTCGTGGGCATCTCGAACGCGATGGCCACGTTCAGATCCTGACAGACATCGATGTCGACGTCGTGCGCGTCGCCTATGCCAGGAAGTTTGTCGTCAGCGAACCCAAAGCGGAGAAGCTGGAGTACATTCTGTTTGGCAAAGACGATGAGCTCTTCGCAGCACACGTGATTACTGCTCCGCCGGATTTCGACCAGGTGCTGCCGGTACGCATCGCGGGACGAGCCTTCACCGCGAAGGATATGGATGCAGGTGTCCGACTATCTTTCCCTGATCGCAAGAACATCGCGACAGCACGATTGAACGCGCCCGCGCGAGCTTCAGGAGTGGTCACGATCGGTGGCGTAGCCGACGCCTCTTTTGAGGTGGAGGCGATGAAAGAGCTCTACTTCGAGGAAGGAGAACTGTTCATACCGCTCCAGTTCGCGCAGACGCCAGAAGAGAAGAGAGCCGGCTTCACCGAAGAGGGTTAGGATCGCACGGCCATTATTGCTTGATCACTGTTCCGTCGCGAAGGCGAAGCTCACCCCAGCCGCCATTCAGCGGACTGGTGGTGAACGGCGCTTTAGCTGCTTCTTTCTCGTCTATCTCGATACCCCATCCGGGCTTTTCGCTCACCCATAGATAGCCATCCCGCATCTCAGGGCATCCCTGAAAGATCGCCTTTGTTCTTTCGTTGAACGGAGAATACTCCTGGATCCCGAAGTTATAACTCACGACATCCAAAGTGACGTTTGCCATGTGGCCGATAGGCGAGACATCGCCGGGACCGTGCCACGCCGTCTTCACTCCAAGCTGTTCCGCAAGGATCGCGATCTTGCGCGCCGGACTGAATCCTCCCACCTGCGAAACGTGCACACGAATATAGTCAATCAACTGCTCTGCGATGAGGGGCTGCCATTCATGTGGACTATTGAAGAGTTCTCCCATCGCGATCGGCGTTGCACAATTTTGGCGGATCTGCCGGAAGTAACCGAGATCTTCGGGAGACAGTGGATCCTCAAGAAAGAACATCCGAAACTGCTCTGCCTCTTTGCAGAACTGGACGGCTTGATTAGGTGTAAGCCGTTCATGCATGTCGTGTAGCAACTCAACTTCATCGCCGAGCTCGCGACGGCACACCTCAAGCAGTTTCAGAGCGCGCCGGCTTTGCGCCGCGGGATCAAACAGAGGTTTGTCATGGAGCGCCTTTGGCCGGCCTGAATCCTTGTGCTGCGAACCGTATCCTGACATGCCCGGCAGGCCCACCTGAACACGAACATTGCGAAAGCCCTGAGCCATGTATCGCTTTGCATTCTCGACGACTTCCTCAAACTCGGCACCGCTCGCGTGCGCGTAACTATCTGCGGCCTCGCGGCACTTACCGCCCGCGAGCTGATATACGGGCATCCCGGCCTGACGTCCTTTGATATCCCACAGCGCCTGATCAATGCCGCTGATGGCATTGTTCAGCACCGGGCCATTTTTCCAGTAAGAACTGTCATAGCAGGACTGCCAGATGTCTTCGATTCGATCCGTAGTCTTGTTCAGCAGGAAGGGCTTGAGATACCTCTCCACCGCCGGCTTCACCAGGTCCGCGCGCTGGGTGAAGGTTGCGCACCCGTAGCCGTAGAGCCCGTCCTGGTCGGTAGTGATCTTGACCACGGTCAGGCGCACGCCCTCTGGTTCGCATTCGATGACGCTGATATCCTTGATTCGCGGCGCCGGCGTTCCCTGCGTTGCGCGCGCAATTTGTGCTTCTGCGTCGGCAAAGCGAGGAGCCAGCGCAAGCCCGCCCACCCCTCCGGCAGTCTTCAGGAAGTCACGCCGTGCAATCGGCATCCCGACGCTCCTCTCCGTCCATCGTGGATGGTTTTCAGTTGATCACAGAAACGCAATTCTACTCCAGCATGTGCCGGTTCGATGAGTGCGTTGCCCTGTTATCGCCAGTTGACCTCCTGATTATAGGAGGGGAGCAGTAATCGCTGACTGGGTCTGAATCGCCAGCGTCCCATGCTACTCGACCAGAGTTTCAATCGCCAGCAGCAATGCCTTCGGGTGAATCGGCTTTGAAAGTATTTCGAAGTCATGGCCTTTGCCCCTGGCGTCTTCCCGCAGATGATCGGTCGAGAGAACTCCCGAGAACAGCAATACCCGAACGCTGGGATAGATAGCTTTGAACTGTATCCCCAGGTCGACGCCGCCCAGTTTGGGCATCACCGCATCCGATATGAGGTAGTCCGGGCAGTTCGTCTCAGCGGCCCGAAGCGCCTCAAGAGGATCGGTAAATGACCGCGCAGTATAGCCTGCGCTTTCCAGGATGGTAGCCAGGGTAAAGCCGATGATGGATTCATCATCGACCACAAAAACACGTAATCTCCTCGATTCAGACACCGTCGCCCCTTGTACGTCAAATTAGCTATTCATGATAGCCATTCGCCGCCCTGGAAAATGCCACCTTCAGAACACACCTGTCAATGCGAATCGCTGATAGATAAAAGATTTCTATAAGCCGGGCGAACGATTCGGGCCGTCTGAGCATCTGACAGGGTTGATTCTTTTCGCCAATGACCATCGACCCAACAAGCAGGGCTTTCTTCGAAGACATGTATCGCAACAACGCCGACCCATGGGAGTTCGCTTCGAGCCCCTATGAGCAGCGCCGTTATGAAACCATCCTTCACGCGCTCAAAGGAAGGAAATACCGGCATGCATTCGAACCGGGTTGTTCGGTCGGAGTCCTCACGCATCAGCTCGCGGCACTTTGCGGCAGAGTTGATGCCATGGACATTTCGCCCACAGCCGTAAACCTCGCTCAAATCCGATGCCATGAATGTCCGAACGTGTACATCACTAGCGGCTCGCTTGTGCATCCTATTCCCGGGGGCAGTTTCGACCTCGTGATCTTCTGCGAGATCGGTTACTACTTCGAGGAACCAACATTGCGGGACATTTTGCAGGCGCTTGTCGCTCAGATCGAGCCGGAAGGCACGTTCCTCGCGTCGCATTGGCTCGGGTCATCGCCCGATCACGTTCTTAGCGGCGACCGGGTCCATGAAATCATCGCAGACGTGAGTGGGCTGCATCACATTCAGAGTGCACGCTATGCCGATTTCAGACTCGACTCGTGGAGCCGCGAGTAAATGGGTGCAAGATGGCACGTATGCATTCTGATCCCTGCCCGCAATGAGGAGGAGTTACTGCCTCGTTGTCTGCAATCCGTAGACCTTGCGTGCGCAGCACTTCCAACTTCAGTGACCACTGACGTGATCGTCGCCGTTGACAGTTCCACGGACAGAACGCGTGAGATCGCGGAAACTATACTGATGGACCGTGGCACAGCGATTGTCAGTGAGGCCGCGGCAGTCGGCCGCACACGCGCGCTCGCGGCAGAAACCGCATTACACCGTTATAACGGCCCCCTGCGCCGGTGTTGGCTGGCAAATACCGATGCCGACTGTTGCGTCCCGAGAACATGGCTCATCGACCAGCTCGCAATCGCTTCGGAGAATGTAGACGCCATCGCTGGAACGGTGGACGTGGATTCCTTCCGGGATCACGCCTTTGGAACTCACGAGCAGTTTCGCAGGACGTATCTGATCCATCCGGATGGATCGCATCCGCATGTGCATGGCGCCAACCTGGGCGTTCGTGCGGACGCATATCTCCGCGCCGGTGGGTGGGGAAGTCTCGAAACCGCAGAGGATCATGATCTTTGGAATCGCCTCTTGGAAATTGGCTCGAGCAGGCGTTCAATTGGCCACATGACGGTAGTTACCAGCGGAAGACGCATCGGACGCGCTCCGCACGGATTCGCCGGAGCGTTGATGGCGCTCAATGAGATGCCGACGTGCTGAGCCGTGAACTCGAGGCACGTCTTCGTATCCTCATTGCGGATACGATACCTCTCCCCGGCTCCGGACAGACACCAGCGCGTCATCGGCGCCTCATGGAGATTGGACGCGAGAACCTTTCGCTCGCCCGTCTCGCCGAGGCTCACTGGGATGCAGTGGCCATTCTCGCTGAAGCCGAACGCAATGCCGAAGCCGACGCCATCTACGGAGTATGGGCCTCTGAGAAGGCGGGACAGGGCTTGTCAATTGAGCCAGAGGGTGATCGAGAGGGCAGGGAATTCGTAATCAACGGAACCAAGATGTTTTGCAGTGGCACAAGAATTGTAGATCGAGTGCTTGCGACAGTTACCCATCCCGAGTCGCGACTGATAGACATCGATCTGCGCACCAATTGCGGCTCAGTTCGCTTCGACGACTCCGATTGGAAGACCGAGGCCTTTTCAGAAACCAGAACTGCTTCAGCCACCTTCAACAATGCACGGATCTCCATCGACGATTTCATTGGAACACCCGGTTGGTACTTGCAACGCCCCGGCTTCTGGCATGGAGCCTGCGGCCCCGCAGCCTGTTGGGCCGGCGGAGCAGCAGGGCTTGTCGATTACGCGATGACCCAATCGCGCCACGATCCGCATACCCTTGCTCATCTGGGTGCAATGCACGCCTCTGTGTGGGCATTAACCTCTTCCCTCGACTCGGCTGGGAGAGGAATCGATGCCATGTCCAACGACTACGAGACGGCTCGCATACGAGCTCTCACCCTGCGGCACGTTGTTGAGCAGGCCTGTACCGATATTCTTCGAAGACTTCCGCGAGCCTACGGTCCGCATCCATTGGCGATGAACGAAGAGATTGGCCGACGTTATCAGGAATTGGATTTATATCTTCGGCAATCCCACGCGGAGCGCGACCTTGAAGCATTGGGAACAGCTATTAGAGAGATCCACGGCTAACAGGCGCGAGCCTTATCCGCTGCCGGCAGGGAAATCTTGAACGTCGTGCCGCTGTTCCCAGGCCGAACACTGCTGCGCACTCGCAACTGTCCGCCGTGCTTCTCGACGATACTTTTCGAGATGGCAAGCCCCAACCCCGTTCCGCGATGACCTTTGGTGGTGTAGAACGGCCGGAATATTTCCTCATAGCTATCTTTTGGTATTCCGTGCCCGTTATCGGCTACGACGATCTGAACATTGCCGAGGCTCTTCCTCAGTCGAAGATACAGCAAGCCTTCGGCTGGCAAAGCGTCAAGTGCGTTCGAAATCAAATTAGACAAGACTTGCAGCATCTGGCTGGTGTGTACCTCGCCGACGAGCTGCTCGGGGAATCGTCTTACGAGATGAATTCGCTTTTTTTGAAGTGTGTTGCGGTGAATGCGAAGCGCGGCTTCTGCTATATCCACCAAATTAGTCGGCTGCGGAGACGGCGCCGCTCTGACATACCCAAGAGTCTGGCTCGCGATTCGGTTCGCATGCGCAATTTGCTCTTCGGCCAGATCCATGTATGCTCGAACCTTTTCGGGCTCTTCGGCTTCCATCGTGGTCAGGTATACGAGGTTGGCAAGCGCCTCCAGCGGATTCCTGATTTCATGCATGACTTCAAGAGCAAGCTGCCCCGCTATCGCTCGTTCCTCAGCTTTTCGTAAAGTCTCGTAGAGGGTTACGATGTCCGTTTGGGGATCGGAGACCGGGTTGCTCTTCACGGGCAGACCTCCAGCAGATGAGCTCTGGAGAGCACGCCGTTGGGCGTTTGCCTGAAGGATAGGAACCCTCCGCAGACCAGTGGCTGGTGCTATGATGCCGGACCGGCTTGTTATGTCGCCTCGCCGCATAACGATTACGGTGAGGCCTTTTATTTATGGCCTTATATTATGATTCGCGGCGATGCCCGTGTTGCCATTGGAAGATCCGGTCATTTTCGCTACAGTCTCAATCAGCAGCGAAGGCCAGACAAATGTACTTAGCACCTCCGCAGATTTCGACCCATCGGGCATGTTGTCTGGCCCGTTATCTGGCAGGTCGCCCGGGCTCAGTCTGAGCATCTTCATGTGCGGGGAAACACGCGAAGCGAAGACGAAAAACCGCAGACTCTGCTCGTACGTAAGGCTTTGACACAGTATGCATATGTCAACAGGTGTCCTCACGATTTCTTGTGAATAGTCAAATTCGCTGGAGACGTGCACCACGTACCCTGCACACACTCCAGCACCCGCGCGCGCGAGGTCCGAAGTCGGAACGATACAGCAGAATGCGGATTGCACCCATCAATTTACCCGTCAGTGACCCAATAGTTGAAGCGTTGCGACCACTGTAGACCCGTCTTCTTCAGAAATGTGTCGGTTGGGCGACTGAATTTCAATATTTCGAGGACATAGTTCAGGCAGGAAAGAAATCCTGAAAGCTGACTGATTCAACTCAGACGTGACCAGGCGCCGTTTCGAGGTGGTCTTTGCTACCTGAAGCAACCGAGCCGTTCATGTCCGATCAGACCCAAATTTGCTGTTGTCCCACCCTTCATCCGTGAGCCGGGAGCGCCTCCTGAGTTCACGGCTATTTCATGACTTCCGGCATCGCTCTGTGGTAACTTCCGTCACCAATGGAGGAACAGCAGAGGCCACGAAGGCGCGGTTGGAGCGCTGCACTGCCGCATGTTTGTGCCTTTGAAAATTTAGGTTATTCTGGTTTCACTATCTGCAAAATAGACGTATAGAATTGGCGCACATCGTCCGATTGAGTGCCAATATTTATAGTGCACGGAAGGGGTTCCAATGGCAGCCATCAAAGTGCTGGTTATAGACGACAATAAAGCACATGCCGAAGGACTTGCCGAGTTGCTGAACCTGTCCGGTTTCGAGTCGAGTTCTGTCTTCACCGGGCTTGAGGGCGTAGAGATGGCGCAGAAGTTGGCAGTGGATGCGGTGCTCCTGGACATGGGCCTTCCAGATATCAAAGGCAGTGAAGTTTGTCGAAGACTGCGCGCGAATCCCGCAACTGCAGACATAGCCATCATCTTTCACACCGGGACGCATCCGTCTCCCGGTTCCGATCATCCCGCTGATGCTTTCCTGACATACCCGATTGCGATAGGCGACGTCTCCGCGGTGATTCGGGGTTGTGTTGAGCGCAGGAGAGCCATGGCCGGAATGTAGGATCAACCAGTTGAATCGGATTCTTTCGTCCAGGCGGTGTCTCTGGCCGAGATGGACAATTTCGCTTTTACTGGTCCAGGCTTAATCGCCGTCCTCCCACTTTCGTTGCAGGCGAAAAATCAGCCCCGATCTTTCTTGATAGACTGTTGATCGTTCTAGGGCAAAGATCAAACAACCAGGACGCCCGCCGAGGAGCCTCATGAGTGAACTGTTTAAAGCGATTCAGCAGAATCGAGATTCCATCCTGAAAGAGTGGCTGGATAGCATTCGAGCCGCAAGCCGTAGACGCGACCTGATAGACGACCGCGAGTTGGAGGTTCAAACCTCGGAAGTGGTGGCAGCCATCGTCGATGCGCCTGCCGGAACCACGCTGCAGGACTTTGGCGCTCCTGGGTGGCAGCCCCTCAAAGATCTCCTCAGCAGCCTGTCGGCCTCCCGCGCCGCTCTTGGATTCACTCCATCGGAGACTGCGCTTTTCGTGCTTTCGCTCAAGCCCGCTCTTTTTACTATCGTTCGGGAGCAGGCGGGTAACCATGCCGAGCAACTCTTCCTCGGAGTTACGACGGTCAACGATTTCGTTGATCGGCTTGCACTGCACACAACGGATAGCTTCATTTCCGCCCGCAATCAAGTCATTGCTAGGCAGCAGGAGGAGATGCTTGAGCTGTCGACTCCGGTCGTCACATTATGGGATGGAATTGTCGCTCTGCCGCTCATCGGCACTCTCGACAGCGCGCGCACCCAGGTTGTCATGGAGTCCTTGCTGCAGGCGATTGTTCAGACCAACTCGCGATTCGCGATTATCGATATCACGGGCGTCCCGACCGTCGACACGCTGGTCGCTCAGCACCTGCTTAAGACCATAACCGCCGCGCGCCTCATGGGCGCAGAATGCATCCTCAGCGGAATTCGCCCGCAGATCGCGCAGACCATCGTCCATCTCGGAATCAACCTTTCGGATATTACGACCAAAGCTCGACTGGCTGACGCATTCAAAGTCGCGCTTGAGCGGACCGGACGCTCAGTTACAAGGACCACTAAACCGGCCGGCTCTGTCGCTACGGCGACACGGGAGCTCTGATGGAACGGATCCCTATACTGCGGATGGGTAACTTTCTCCTGGTAACCATCCAGGTGGATATGCACGACAAACTGGCTCTGACTCTTCAGGACGACTTGACGAATCGCATTGCAGAGGTAGGAGCCAAAGGCGTCCTGATAGATATTTCGTCTCTGGAAATCGTAGATTCGTTCATAGGCAGGACTTTGGCCAATATCGCATCGATGGCCCGCGTGCTCGATGCTGAGACCGTCGTCGTGGGCATGCAGCCTGCCGTCGCCATTACGCTGGTGGAGCTCGGAATGTCACTTCCCGGTATTCACACGGCGCTCAATGTCGAGTCGGGAATGGAGTTCCTGCGCCAAATCGTGCCGGACTATCGAGAGAAGGATGATGATGGGGACTATACAGAAGACTGAAACTGTCCCAATCAAGAGCGGTTCCGATGTAGTGTTGGTAAGGCAACGCGTCCGGGCATGGACCATCGATATGAAGTTCAGCCTGGTCGACCAAACCAAGATTGTTACGGCAGCGAGCGAGTTAGCCCGCAACACCCTTGAACATGGGGGTGGCGGCAAGGTCGAGTTGGCGTTGGTCAACAACGGCACACGCTCGGGTCTTCAGCTTGCATTTTCAGACACTGGACCGGGTATCCCGGATGTAAAGCTCGCTTTATCGGATGGCTACACGAGCGGCAACGGCATGGGGCTGGGTCTCGGTGGAAGCAAGCGATTGATGAATGAATTCGAAATCGAAACCGAACCGGGCCACGGCACCAAGATAACTTGCATCCGATGGAAGTAGTGAGTTCGACAAGCCTGTTAATTGAAATTAGTTCAACAGACTCCAGCCAGATCGGCCATGCCCGCCGGAAAGCTGGCTCTCTGGCGGCTGCGCTGGGATTCGAAGAACTGCGCCTCGGCGAATTGAGCATCATCGTCACCGAGGCCGCCCGTAACATCGCGACCCATGCCACGGAAGGGCAAATTATCCTGTGCCCCTGGGTCCTGGACGGCCAAACCGGGATCGATGTTTATGCGCTTGACCGTGGGCCGGGGATTCACGACATAGCGCGTGCCCGCGAAGACGGCTTTTCCACCGCTGGAACGCCAGGTCAGGGACTGGGAGCGATATCCCGGCTGGCCGACGGGATGCAGATCTACTCGTCGAGCGATGCTGGGACAGCCCTTTTCACCCGAATTTTCCGTGAAGCCGAGCAAGGGGCAAAGAGCAACCCTTCCATCAATACTGCAGATGAAACGGACCGGTTTGCACTGGGTGCAATATCAATCCCGATCGCCGGGGAGTCGGTCTGCGGTGACGCATGGAGCTCCGACCACAAGGCAAATCGAAGCATTTACATAGTCGCGGACGGTCTTGGACATGGGCCCTTGGCCGCCGAAGCTTCGGAGGAGGCCCTCAGAGTTTTTCATAGCATGCCGGACCAAACTCCGGAACGCATCCTGAAGGAAATCCACGGCGCGCTTGCGAAGACCCGGGGAGCGGCTGTTTCGATTGCCGAGATTCTCCACAAAGAACGGATAGTCAACTACGCCGGCGCAGGCAATATCGTGGGCGCCATCCATTCCGCCGGAAGGACCCGGAACATGGTTTCCATGAACGGCACCGTTGGGCACTCAGTTGCCAGACTGCAGCAGCTCACCTATCCGTGGGACCGAAACTCGACCCTCATCATGCATTCCGATGGACTTACCACACGCTGGAATGTAGAACAGTATTCTGGACTCGCTTCGCGGCATCCGGCCTTGATGGCGGGTGTCCTCTTCCGGGACTTCCGACGGGAACGGGACGATGCGACGGTTCTGGTTACCCGGAGATAGAGGCAATGGACGAGCCCCAACGATTTTCAATCTCTACTGTTAAATTGCGACATGACAGGCATGTCGTGAACGCTCGTCAGCGGGCTCGAGACATCGCCGCTCTCTTGGGATTTGATCATCAGGAGCAGATTCGGCTGGCCACGTCCGCCTCCGAACTTGCCCGGAATGCATTCCGGTACGCGACCGGCGGCGCGGTCGAATTTCTGGTCGTGGACTCCTCTCCTCAGGAGTTCATGATCTCCGTTACAGACTCCGGGCCCGGCATCCCGAACCTTCAATCGATCCTCGATGGACAGTACGTTTCCAAAACCGGCCTGGGCAAGGGAATCATCGGCACCAAGCGGCTGATGGATAATTTCACCATTCGATCGTCTCCAGCCGGAACTCAGGTCGAAGCCGCAAAGCCGCTTCCCGCAACTGCACCACACGTGGATGCCAATCGAGTCAAGCAGCTCCTGAACGAGCTGGCCCGCAGCGGCGCCGCCGATCCATTCGATGAAATCGAACGCCAGAACCAGGAACTCCTCAAGACGCTGGCGGAGCTTCGGGAAAGTCAGGATGCCCTCGCCCAGCTGAACACCGAGTTGGAAGACACCAATCGCGGAGTCGTGGCCCTATATGCCGAACTCGATCAGCGGGCCGTTGACTTGACGAGAGTCTCCGATCTCAAGACCAGCTTCGTGTCCAATCTTTCACACGAGTTCCGCACTCCTCTTAATTCCATCTCTTCCTTGAGCCGACTCCTGCTCAACCGTTCAGACGGGGATCTGACAGCCGAACAGGAGAAGCAGATCATCTACATTCAGCGCTCAGCCGCTGAACTCTCTGAACTGGTCAATGACTTGCTCGATTTGTCCAAGGTGGAAGCGGGCAAGATCGATGTGAAGTCGAAGCACTTCGAGATTCAGGAACTTTTCGGGGCGTTGCGCGGCATGCTGAAACCGCTCCTGGTGGGCAACAGTCTCGAACTCGTCTTTGAGGCCGGCGCCGACATAAGCCCTCTGTATACCGACGAAGGCAAGGTATCTCAGATTCTCAGGAATCTTATTTCCAACGCATTGAAGTTCACTCGACGAGGACATATCCGAGTTACTGCCCAGGCCGATTCAGACATCGTTACCTTTCATGTCTCGGACACGGGCATAGGGATAGCTCCAGAAGATCAGGAGAAAATTTTCGAGGAGTTTGTCCAAATTGAAGGGGAACTGCAAAGCAAGGTCAAAGGAACCGGCCTCGGCCTGCCTCTTTCAAGAAGGTTGACAGAGCTTTTAGGTGGCAGCCTTACAGTACAGAGCCAGGTTGGAGTCGGTTCGACCTTTACGGTTCGCATTCCTATGTATCTCGGCGATCCTGCGAGTCGAACACTCGATCAGCTTGAGTTAGCCAATGGTACCGGCACAACCATACTTTTTATCGAAGATAACCGCGAAACAATCTTCGTCCACGGATCCTCCCTGAAGAACAGTAACTACCATCTTGTTTTCGTCTCTAACATTCCGGAAGCCCGCGCTGCCGTCCGGCGATTGAAGCCGGGGCTGGTGGTACTCGATCGTTTGATCGATCAGCAGGATTGTCTGTTTTTCATCTCCGAGATGAGATCCCTGGGCTTCGCTGGTCCGGTGTTAGTGGTCAGCGTTGTTGACGATGCGAAAACGCCAGTGGAATCAGGCGCGGCCGCGTTTCTCCCCAAGCCAATCGCTCCTTTCACACTCGTCAATACGATTCGTGAACTCATTGAGGGGAAGGTATCGAAGACCATTCTGCTGTCCGAAGATGACGAGGTAACTCGCTACCTGCTTGGGGAAGCCCTGGCAAAATATGGCTTTCGCATACTCGAGGCACGCAACGGCCGCGAAGCTGTAAAGATGGCGGAAGCCTACCTGCCGGATGCGATGTTTCTCGATATTGTTATGCCTGACCTGAATGGCTTCGAAGTGCTGCGAGAGCTCCGGAACAATCCTTCGACGAAAGAGATGTCAGTTATAGTCCACTCATCGAAGACGCTTTCAAAGAAAGAAATAGAGCAGCTCTCAAAGGACGGAGTGGTTATTTATCCCAAAGAGGCCTTTGGCAGCGCGGAGAGCAAGGATCGGCTTGAGCAGGTACTCCACTCTGTGGGGCTTGAGCTGTGAACTCAAGCCAATCCTCGATATTGGTCGTAGATGACCGGCCCGCAAATCGTTATATCGTCGTTCACGCACTCAAGCGAGCCGGGTTCGCGGTAACTGAAGCCTCGACCGGAAAAGAAGCTCTCGAGTTAGCAAACGGGCTTCCCAAAGTTATCGTGCTGGACGTTAAACTTCCCGATATCCTTGGCTATGAAGTTTGCCGTCGCATCAAGACCAATCCGCAAACCAGTCACATCCCCATCCTGCAACTATCGGCCGCGTTTCTCAGCGACGAGAGTAAGGTACATGCTCTGGAGAGTGGCGCAGACTCCTTCCTGACTCAACCGGTAGAGCCAAACGTGCTCGTGGCTACCGTAAAGTCTCTGGTGCGGCTGCATGACGCGGAATCGCAAACCCGCCAGTTGGGGCAGCAATGGCAGGCAACGTTTGACGCCCTTCACGAGGGGGTTGCCCTGATCGATCCCTCTAATACCATCCAGCGCTGCAATCGGGCAATGACTTTGCTCCTCAATCGGACCTATGGACAGATTGAAGGCGTCAAGTTCAGAGAATTTGCCCGGAAAGAATTCAGCACCGACGTTGAAAACCATGATGTGAAACTGGCAGAAGAAGTGCAATTAGGATCGCGGTATTTTCGATTCACGCTGACTCCCGTGGTATTGCAGGAAGTGCCTTCGGGAAGTATCTTCGTACTTTCTGAAATCACAGAACAGAAACTCGCCCAGGCAGCCCTCGTAGTCAATGAAAGGCTTGTCGCTACAGGCCGAATGGCGAATACAATCGCTCATGAAATTAATAATCCTCTTGAGGCCATCACCAACCTGCTCTACCTGTTGAACACCTCACTCGAAAAACCGGAAATGGCCCACCAGCATCTCGCTGCGGCACAGGAACAACTTTCGCGCGTCTCCCGGATTGCCAGACAAATTCTGTCTTTTAATCGAGAGTCTTCAGTTCCGGTTTCCCTTCAGGTCAGTGCACTTCTCGAAGATGTGCTTGCGCTCAACAACCGCGAAATGTTGAGAAAAAGCATCGTAATAAAAAATGAATGGCCCGAAGACACCACCATCGAAGGATTCCCGGCCCAACTGCGGCAAGTCTTCTCGAATTTGCTCCGGAACGCGATCGAGGCTTCTCATGCAGGCCAGGAAATTCGCCTGAGAGTATCTCGTCTAAGTCAGTGGGGACGGCGCCGGGAATCGGCAATCCGGATATCCTTTGGCGATCGCGGTGTTGGAATACCTGCTGAGAACATCAGTCGAATCTTCGAGGCGTTCTATACGACCAAGGAATTGAAGGGATCGGGAATCGGCCTGTGGTTGAGCCTCAACATCGTGCACGAACACCGGGGACGCATCGGCGTTCGAAGCCGGACTCAGCCACCGTTCACAGGCACCTGCATCTCCATCACGCTTCCCGCAAAACAGCTCGAGACATCTCCTCGGTAGCATCCTCGACCTTGAAGTTTATATCGCCTTCTAACTAGCCTCTCCGGCCAGGACTCTCCACTAACTTAAGTTATCGATTGTTTGCCTCGCTATAAGTCAATGACGGGGCATCAACATGACAATCGTCTGCTCGTCATTAAACCGATATAACTCGGCATCGAACTAGCTGATCGACATAAGTTCGGGGGAGCCTTGAGCAAACAAATTTCGAAGCATAAGCCTGTGAAAAGCACTCAAACCACCCAGCCAAACAAGCCAATTCAGCCACACGAACAAACTGGAGACGGCGGAGAACTTCATCAACTGGCCGGCGGCAGCCATCCGCCTCTAACCACGCAGACCGGCGCGATCATATCAGATGATGAAAACTCGCTGCGCGCGGGAACACGCGGGCCTACTCTTCTCGAAGATCATGTGCTGCTTGAAAAGATCCAGCACTTTGATCACGAACGCATACCGGAGCGCATTGTGCACGCGCGTGGCTTCGGCGCACACGGATTCTTCGAGCTGACTGACTCACTCGCCGGAACTTCAAAGGCTGCAATCTTTAATCGGGTTGGAGACAAAACACCCCTGTTTGTACGTTTTTCAACGGTGGCGGGAAATCTGGGCTCCAGTGATATGGCCCGGGACGTGCGCGGATTCGCCGTGAAGTTTTATACCAGTGAAGGAAACTGGGATCTTGTCGGAAACAATATTCCGGTGTTTTTCATTCAGGACGCGATCAAATTTCCTGACTTGATCCACGCCGCGAAGCAGGAACCGGATCGAGGATTTCCCCAGGCACAGACGGCCCATGACACCTTCTGGGATTTTGCTTCACTGATGCCTGAGAGCGCTCACATGCTCATGTGGATCATGTCGGACCGCGCTATTCCACGGTCCTTTCGCATGGTGGAGGGCTTCGGCGTACACACCTACCGTTTCCTGAACGAGGCCGGAGAAGCGACCTACGTGAAGTTTCACTGGCGGCCCAAACTTGGCATGCAATCGGTAATCTGGGATGAAGCCCTGAAGATCTCAGGCGCCGACCCGGACTTTCACCGGCGTGACCTCTGGAACGCGATCAATCAAGGAAAATTCCCCGAGTGGGAACTGGGCGTGCAGCTGTTCGATGAGGACTTTGCTCAGAGTTTTGACTTCGATGTTCTCGATGCAACTAAGTTAATTCCTGAAGAGGTTCTGCCGTTGCGAGTTATTGGGCGAATGGTGCTCGATCGCAATGTGGACAACCACTTTGCGGAGACCGAGCAGGTTGCCTTCTGCGTAAGGAACATCGTGCCTGGGATCGACTTCACCAACGATCCTTTGCTGCAGGGACGGATTTTTTCCTATGTGGACACGCAGCTCAGCCGCCTTGGCGGTCCCAATTACGAACAGATTCCGGTGAATGCCCCCAAGTGTCCGGTGATGCATATGCAGAGGGATGGGCACATGCAGGTTGGTGCGCAGAAGGGTCGCGTCGCCTACTCACCCAGTTCGTTAGAGATGGACTCGCCTCGCGCAGATGCCGCGGCAGGCCTTCGCTCTTTCGCAGAGCCGTTGGCAGGAGACAAGCTTCGAACCCGTTCTGAGTCCTTTGCAGATCATTTCTCACAGGCTCGTCAATTCTTCAACTCTCAAACCGAACCTGAACAGAACCACATAATCTCGGCCTTCATCTTCGAGTTGAGCAAAGTCGAAACCGCAGCGATCCGGGAACGAATGGTTGGACAGTTAGCGAACGTCGACCCCGCGATCGCTCAACGGGTCGCGAATGGCCTGGGTATGAAGGGCAAGATCAAGCCTGTTCCCACCACCGTTCAGGCGCGAGAAGATCTACCGGCGTCGCCAGCCCTCAGCATTCTAAACAAGGCGTTAAACACGGTTGAAGGGCGCGTGATCGGATGTCTGGTTGCCGATGGCTCCGATGCTGAAGCAGTGATGAAAATGAAGAGCGCGGCCCAAAAAGCCGGCGCCGATTTCAAGATCGTCGCTCCTAAAGTCGGAGGCGCCGTCGCATCGGATGGCACCATCATCGAAGCGGACTTTCAACTCGCTGGCGGACCGTCGGTTTTATTCGATGCCGTATTCGTTTCTCTTTCCGCGGACGGTGCGTCGTTGCTATCGACCGAGGCTGCCGCCGTGTCGTGGGTCCATGATGCATACGCCCATCTCAAAGTGATCGGAGCAACATCGGAAGCCCAGCCGTTGTTAGACAAGGCCGGTGCGATCGCTGATGACGGAGTACTCTTGGCTCCTACCGCGCGGGCATTCGTTGACCGTGTAGCGGCGGGAAGAGTATGGGACAGGGAAGCCAGTGTTAGAACTGTCTTCTGATCACAACCGGCCCAATCGGATGAGTTAGCCAACACTTAGCTGAGGTAGAGCAAGAACGGAATAGCGAATTAGACAGTGTAATTCTGGGAGATCTTTCAGCAGATGGCGTAACGTGCCGCAGCGTTCTAGGTTCGGGCAGCGGAACCAACGTAGCCATGCAGGGCGAGGTTGGCAGCGCGCTGGCGATAGAAGTCCGGATCCTCGGGAGTCCAGGTGGCGAGACCGTCCACGTAGCGATTCATCATGCAGAAATTGGCCGCGATGAGTACCGTGTCGTGGATTTCGAGATCGGTTGCACCATGCTGGCGCGCCTGGGCAATGTCGTCAGCGGTGACATACTTACCTCCCAGTTGCACGTGGCCGGCGATCGTCAGCAGAGCTTTGAGCTTGGCTGAGATAGGAGCCGAGGAGGGATCGCACTTGATCCGCTGGACTAGCATCTCCTGCTCTTCAGTTGCGCCCAGGTGGTGTGCAGCCACGGCGCCATGTATGGTCTGGCAGTATCGGCAATCGTTTTGAGCAGAGACATAGGTGCCGATAAGTTCTCGCTCGGCAAGAGTCAGAGTGCTGGGTCCGCGCATGAGTATCTCCGCCATTTCGCTCATAGGCTTAGCCGTCTCGGGGCGGAATAGCATTGGTCCACGCGGGCCCGGGACGCCTTCAGGAAGTGGGATATGAGGCATGAGATTCTCCTGTGCTACCGAGCGATCTCGGCTGGTTTAGGTTCGGGCAGGATGGCTATCGTCTGGGCCTTGCCGCCGTGAATGCTATAGCGCGGAAGAGCAAACATAAGCACGCAAGGAATAAGAGCGGGAAGAGCCAGTAGTTGAATAGTGATGGGACGATAAGAGCCTAACGTGTCGAAGACGCGGCCAACAAGAAGAGGTCCGGTAGCTCCGCCGATGGCGTACGTGGTCCAGGTGAGCGCATATAGGGTGGAGAAACGCTTGAGGCCAAAGTAGCGGCCGAGCAGGTAGGGCGTGATGTCGCCTTCGCTGCCCATGCTGAACCCGATAAGCGCCGCCGCAACAAGACCGGCGGCTAGGCTGTTGGCGACCGACAACAGCACAATGCCCACAACAGTCATAAGGAGCATGACCTGTGAGACGCGTGGGCCGAAGAAGCGATCGAGGAAGACGCCGGTGAGCAGGCGTCCCACAAGGCTCGTAGCTCCGATAATGGAGACAGCCCACGCCGCGCCGGCTGTAGAAACACCGCGATCCGTGAGCAATGCCGAGAGATGTGCGATAGCTCCGTTGACGCTGACTGCATAGAGGCAGACCGTGGCGGCGATGATCCAGAAGGCAGGCGCCGCTAGAGCTTTGGCGACGGATTCCCCTAATTCAGAGGAGACGCTCTGATCCTGCTGAGCAACAGGACGCTCGCGAACGAAGGCGGCGGTAAGAGGAAAGCCAACTGCAAAAGCGAGCAGGCCGAGGATGAGATAAGCGGCACGCCAGCCGAGCTGAGTGATAGCGGCCTGGGCAAGGACCGGAAGCAGCATCGCGCCGAGTGCGCTGCCGGCGAGCATGATGGAAAGCGCAACGCCACGGCGGCGATTAAACCAGGTAGAGATGGCGCGGGAGTATCCGATGTAAGCTGTCCCGTTCCCGACCAGCCCAATGAGAAAGAAGGTCAGATAGAAGTGAATCAGATGTGGCGTAAGCAGCGCGAGCGAAGCATAACCGGCCGAAAAAACTACGATACACGGCAGGATGATGCGTCGTGGGCTGAAGCGGTCCAGCAGGAACCCAAGGCCCGGTGAGGCGGCTGCAACGGTCAGCGCGGCAATGCTGAATCCGGCAGAAGTGGCTTCCCGGTGCCAGCCGAAGCTCGCTGTAAGCGGCTTGAGGAAGAGACCGAAGGTATACGGCACAATCGCCGCAAAGCTGACCATCACGCCGAAGAAGCCGGCGAGAACGACCTTCCAGCCGGGGTAGGCTAGACGGGATTCCTCGGGTTCAGTAGCGGCGACTGGCAACGTTGATTCACGCATTAGCGGACATATCCTCGCGTGGCGATCTTCGCAGCGTGGAGGGCGTGGTTTTCGGCCGAGACAGGATGGACGCCGGTAGAGTTGATCCATCGATTGTAGAAATTGAAAAGCGCCGAGACGGTGATGGCATAGTAAATTGCGGCGTCTTCCCATCCATGTGCATAGAGAGGCTGCATGTCTTCCCGGGTAATCTTGCAGGATTCCAGTGTGACCTTACGAACGAATCGCAGCAAGGCTTTTTCGCTGTCGAGAATCGGCGCGGTTTCGAGGTCGTCGATGACCGCCTGCACCAGCGCTGGATCGTTCAATAGCTGTGCCGTAACGGCAGCATGAGAGCGCATGCAGAACTGGCACTCATTGAGCGAAGAGGTATACGTCGCGATGAGTTCGCGGAGCGACGAGGGGATCGGCCCAGGCTCATACATTACGGCGTGAGTAAAGCGCCCAAGATGGATCGTCATCTCAGGGCGGAATGCGAGCAGGTGCCAGATCTGCCAGTATTCCTGCCCGCCTTCGGGGTTGGCCTTGGCAGCGTTGATCAAGTCGAGATAAGGGCTGGGCTGCGGATTATTCTCCACGCCGGGAAGATAGATTGGTTCCATCGTTGCGGATGCGGTCTCTGCTGTGGCCATGATTTCCTCGTAACCTCGAATCAGAAGATGGTCTTGAGCGCGAACTGAGTTAAGCGCGGCGGGCCGGCAAGCAAAATCCGGCTGAAGGTGGGTGATGCCAGATCGGCGATCGGCAACCCGAAGTTGGCGTGGTTGGCGACGTTGAAAGATTCGGCCCGGAATTGGAGGCCGACGCGCTCGGTGATCCGGAAATACTTGATAACGGAGAGATCGACGTCGGCGGAGGCTGGTCCTCGGGCAATGTTTCGCCCCGCATCGCCGAACTGCCCCGCGTTCGTAACAGGACTGAGACGCTGGAAGTTAGCGGGGTCGATCCATTGCGCAACGGTATGGGGTCCATGGTTGGGATTTCCAATCACGTTAGGACGGCTGGCGGGGTATCCCGAGATAGGCGGCGCGGATGCCTGGAGAGATGCATTGGTGCTGTCATAAATAGTGTACGGCGTGGCCGAGTTGGCGATGGCGATGGCGTTCAACTGCCAGCCGTCGAGGATTTGACCGGCAATACCTCTCTTGCCATGTGCAAAGGGGATGGCCCAACTACCGCTGGCGACGAAGCGATGGCGCGCGTCGAAGAGCGACGGACCATGCTCTGCCTTGAGGTTGAAGGGGTTCTGCGCGAGGTCGTTTTCACCTCCGAGCGGCTTGGCCGACGCGCCTTGCAGGTTCATCGATGAAAGGTAGTCGAGAGTCTTCGAATACCAGTAAGAGACATTGAATCCCAGGCCGTGCGTGGCCTGCCGCGTGAGACTCAACTGGCCCGCGTGATAAGTGGAGTTTTGCCCATAGGTGAGCTCGGCGATAGTGGCGTACTCGCAGGCGCCTCCATCGGGAGGACAATTGGCGTAGATACGGCGGCGGTCTGCATTCTGCGCGGTTGCGCCGGGACCGTACACAGCTGGATTGGCGTCGATGTTACGTGGAACGTGCGTTCCTTTCGTGCCGACGTAGCGGCCTTCAAGAACGTAACTCTTGGCAATCTGGCGCTGCACCGAGAGGTTCCAATCCTGGGCATTGGTAGGACGGGAATGCGTGTCCATCACGAACGGCGTAGAAGGCTGGACGAAGGTGTCAGGTTCAGGGATAGGAACGTTACTGTAGGGTGAGTCGAAGTCGAGCGTCGGCGGGGTGATTTGCACGAACTGTGCCCAGGGTAGGGAACTGATCGGGCCCTGCGAGGTTACCCCCATGCCGTTGGAGAAAGGGTCGTAGAAGATGCCATACGAGGAGCGGATTGACCAGACGCCGTGTCCCGTCGGATCCCATACGAAGCCTACGCGAGGCATGAAGCCCTTGTAGTAGCTGGGCGCGATGCCGCGAGAAACTCCGGGGTCGCCGGGAAACAGCAGCCCGACGGGCGCAGTGGGCATGACATGCGATTGCACGCCAGGAATGAAAGCGTTGAGACGATTGCGCGTTTCCGTGTTGGGATTGATGATCTCGTAGCGCAGCCCATAGTTGATGGTCAGGTTCTTCTTTGCATGCCACTCATCCTGATAGTAGAAGCCCGAGCCCCAGTTGCGCACGTAACGAGTGAAGTCTCCGCGCCCCTGGTAGAAGACCACGGGGGCGCCCAGAAGCAGGTTCGCAAAGGCGTCGTTCGTTGGAAAGGACGAGGCAAAAATGAAGAAGGCGTTAGGCGCGATGGACTGGAAAAGATTGAGCTGATGACGGCGGAATTCACCACCGACCTTGATCCAGTGATTGCCGTGAAGCACCGACAGACCGTCGTGGACCTCGTAGGTATTCTGCACTGAAGTGCGAGGCCCGGTGATGGCTCCGCCAACCGGCGAATAGCCGGCTAGATTGAAGAAAGGCGGGCCTTCCCCGATGACCGAAGCAGGATCATAGTCGAATCCGAGAGCACGCGGCGGAGTCTTGTTCAGGCGCTGATCGAAGAGAAATTCGTAGCGGAAGAAAGAACCTTCAACGGAGTTGGTGATGTGAGAGTTAACGAGCATAGTGTGCCCGGCAACAAAAGAATGCGCGGTGAAGTCATCGCGCGTGGGATAGCCAGGCAGGTCAGAGCCGCGGACGGAGACAGGGTTGATATTGTATCCCGTGAAGTACGAGTAGCGGCCAAAGAACTGGCTCCTGTCATTCTGGTGATAGTCGAGGCGAAGACCTGTCTGGTCATCGTCGTTCGTGCCGACCACCGTGTCGGTGTAGACATTGGCGCTCGTGTTGCCGGCGGGATAGAGATTGGCGACGTTGGCGCCAACCGGGTTGATCGCGCCGGCGGGAATCTTGTTGCCGGGGAAAGGCACACCGCCGGCTGCGTAGTTGATGAGCGGATAGCCAAGTCCGGAGAAGTCTCCCTCCTGCTCAGCAGCCGTGGGCACGGTGGCCGACGTGGTGATGCCCTGCCGGTTGCGGAAACCCTCGTAGTATCCGAATGCAAAGAGGCGATCCCTGCGGATGGGCCCGCCGGCGGTAACGCCGAACTGATTCTGCTTCAGCGGTTCGACCTCCGAAGAGAAATAATTACGTGTATCGAGCGCATCGTTGCGGAAGAATTCATAGGCCGTGCCGTGGAGTTCATTGCCACCTGAACGGGTGACGACACTGGTCGTCGAGCCAGTGTTGCCGCCATATTCGGGAGGCGCCGTGTTCGTCAGGATGCGGAACTCTGCGATGGCATCGATGGGGATCTTGAGAGCATAGCCGCCATCCATGCGATTGACGTTTTGCGCGCCGTCGAGAAGGAAATTGTTGCCCTCTGGACGCTGCCCGTTGACGGCGTAAGACTGGCCCTGGCGCAGTGAGCCGCCTTCGGTGAGCACTCCGGAAGAGATCGGAGCGACCCCGGTTTGCAACAAGCCGAGCTGGGCAAAGTTACGGCCATTCAGGGGCAGGTCCAGCACCTCTTTACTGTCCACCACTTTGCCAAGTGTGTTGGTAGTTGTGTCGATAGTTGGAGGGGCGTCATTGATGACGATCGACTGGCTGACTGAGCCGAGGGCCAGTGAAACATCGATGCGACTCGTCTGGCTGACCGTGATCTCAATCGGTGCCTGCGAGAAGTGGGCGAAGCCAGGAGCATCTGCAGAGAGCGAATAAACGCCAACGCCAAGCTGCACGAAGCGATAGAGACCTTCGCCATCAGAGACCTGCGTGCGGGTGGCGTTCGTAGCAAGATTTTTGAGTGTGACATTAGCGCCATTAACGACAGCTCCGCTCTTGTCGAAGACGTGACCTTCGAGGGAGCCCACCGCATCCTGTCCATATGCGCGCTCGTTCAATGTGAAGAACGCAAGAAGCAGGCCGACAAACAGGATCGAGTGTGAATAGCGTTTCCGAACAGATTCCAGGTCTGGGTAAGCGAATTTCCTCATCAATTGCCTCTCCGCAAAACGACGATCGCCGAACCGCAGTGCGTGAGTTCTTCTGGTTTGCAACGAATTCTGCTGTTGCAGATCGGCAGATCAAACTCTAAGTTGGCTCGCTCTCGCTGTCTTGGGTCGAAGTGAGGAAATTTACGTCCATCGAAGGATGGATCGGAATGTCATGTGTTGATTTCGCCGCAACGGACCAGGAGCAATTATCTGCATTCAGTAAACCAGGGGGAGGAAATGGACTAGAAAGCGTTCTGTTTTCACGAATAAACCATGTCTATAAAATATGCTTTGGGAGTGAGCCAGCCAGCAAAGGAGTATTGACATGGCGGACGAAAGCCTTCTACCACCGCAGCAGCACCATCTGAGGGAGAGAGCCTCCGCTGAATTCAAGCGGTTCATCATAATCTTCCTCTACCTTTGGGTTGTCTTTGCCCTCCTGTCTATCCACAAGAGCGTCATCCTGTCACAGCACCATTTGGATTATCCGGAAAATGCCTTTGCCATAATTAACGCGTTCGTTTTTGCAAAGGTCCTGCTTATCGGTGAACATTTTCGCCTGGGAACGCGGTTCAACGATAAGCCGCTCATCTATCCCGTCCTGCACAAATGCTTCATCTTCACTTTGGTGCTCATTTGCTTTCACATCACAGAGAACGTCCTGGTGGGAGTGTGGCGCGGCAATACGGTCGTCGATAGCTTGCCGCCGGTTCTGGGAGGGAGCGTGAAGGGCCTCCTGTCTGTGAGTGTCATATGCTTTGTCGTCTTGTCCCCCTTCTTCGCATTCAGAGAGATTAGCCGAATAGTTGGCCGGAGAGAGATGTCGGATCTCTTTTTTCGGCGCAGAGGGAACGACACGGGGTCGCTGTCGTCGGGGCGGCGCTAGGCCAGGCGCATCTGCAGAGACACTGACGATTGAGTCCATAGACCGAAAAGAGTTTTCGCAATTCCAAGCACAACGAGAGACCCACCCATAAAAATGGGTCCGAGTCTCTCTTGAGTTTGAACAGCTATCTCTCGTCGTTGTGAGAGTTGGCCTGCTTTCCTTCTCCGGGGAAGACAACTTCCTCTGTCGACGTGGAAGTAGTTCCGAAGCTCGGATTGATATAGTGCTGGAGGAAAGCGAGTTGCTTCTGCAAGGCATCCAGTCGATGGGCGGGTTGGGAAAATCCATGAAGCTCGTTTGGATAAGTAAAGTAGTAGACCGTTTTGTGCTGTGCACGAAGAGCCTTCACGAACTCAGCTGAATTCGCCGGTGGGACCTGCGGATCATCTTCGCCGTGCATGACCAGTAATGGCGTCCGGACCTTGTCGATTTGTAGCAGCACGTTCGCGCGCTTATAGACCTCGGGCTTCTCGCTGGGTGCGCCACCCATCTTCATCATCCATCGGATAGAAGAGCTGGGATTAGTGCGTTGTACGAAGAGGTCGCGATCCACAACACCATAGAGTTCGATTGCCGCAGCGAACAGTTCGGGATAATGAACAACCATATACGCCGTCATTGTGCCGCCATGACTCCCGCCTCCGATAGCGAGACGAGCTGGATCAGCCAAACCCTGAGACACAAGAGACTGTGCACCGCTTGCGACGTCATCCACCTCACCACCGTTCGAATCTTCAACGTTGAGATTGCGGAAAACCTCGCCGTAGCCGCTGCTGCCGCGATAGTTTGGCTCAAGAACCAGATAGCCGGATTGGGCAAGGAACTGCGCCCACCCATCGGGACGATATACATCCTGTCCCTCTGGACCTCCGTGTACCCAAACCACGAGCGGCAGCCTAACGCCCGGCTTCGTTTCCTTCGGCTTGTAGAGCAGGCCAACAATTGGCTTACCGTCCTTCGATTGCCACGTTATGCGCTCAGGAACCTGCGCGGAGGCCTCGTAATTCTTCGACGTTGTGTGTGTGATCTGCTTCGCCGTTGCGACAGAGTCAGCCTCCGCAACGAAGAGATCCGCGGTCTCCACAGGAGACTGGTGATTGAAATAGATATGTTTTGAGTCCGGAGCCCACTGAGGATCGTTAACGGTACCCGGCACATCGAACTTGGCAACCTGGTGTGCCTCTCCACCATGTGCCGGAACGATCCAAAGGTTTGTCGCTTCTAGCAGGTCGCGACTGGAAACAAAGGCAATATTTTTCCCGTCTGGTGAGAACTTCGGATCTTCGTCTTCAAAAGAACCGTCGGTAATTTGCCGCGGTTCGCCGCCCTTGACGGACAACAGGTAGAGATGGCTCCAGCCCGAGTTCTGCAACACCGTGACAAGTTGTTGACCGTCAGGCGACCATTCGGCACCGCGAATCGACCAGCCACCACCGCGATCAACGGGCGATGTATAGAGAACGGCAGGCTCACCTACACGCTGACCAGAGTCGGGGTTGAAATGGATGAGGTTCAATCGGCCACTGAAGTACTCCTTCAAGCGCGAGACATACACGATCGAGTCGCCATTCGGTGACCAGCGGCCCTCACCGGCCTCATCGTGCAGGCCAGTGAGAAAGTTAGTAGACTCTCCGTCTGCAGAGACAACAAGGAGGCTGTTCGTGCCACGTCGCCCGCTTTGGAAGAGAATCCAACGTCCTTTAGGCGACCACTGCGGCGCTCGATCGCTAGCTTGACGCGGATCACCTGCGCCCGCCGGTGCATTCGTCAACCGATGTGGCGCGCCGCCTGCAACAGGCACAACCCAGATGCTGCCCTGGCTGACGAATGCAAGTTGCTTGCCATCAGGCGACCACGCTAGACCAGACTTTCCTCCTTGTGTGCCGGTGAGCGTAACGGGCCAACCGCCTTCGGCGGGGAGAAGAACGATCTGTCCATCGCGTGTGAGCGCAATGGTCTTGCCGTCTGGAGAAAGCGCAGTCGCGCCGATGCCATCCGGTGTGACGATCTCCTGCAGCGTGAGGTGAACACGTGATTGGGCGAAGGAAGGAGTTGCCTGCACAATCGTGAGCAGCAATGCAGGCAGAGTCAAGCCATGAAGCAAGCGACGAAGAGATGACATAGATCAGATATCCTGGAATTTTCGAATGTACTGAGTGATCTGTGGGATTATCGTGAACCTTACACCAGGTTCCTGAATGAACTACGTCAGCTAGAAGTGGTAGCGCAGTCCGATTTGAGCCGATCGCGGCAACTGAACGTTCTGCAGCTCACCGAAAGTGGCAGAGGCTGAGTTGTTGCCATTAACAAACTGTTGCGCTGCGCCGTTATTGGTTACGTTGTAGATGTTGAGATTGGCTTCAACAGTCTGCCGTTCAGTAATATGAAACTCACGGCCAACGAGGACATTCCATTGCAGCAGCCACGGGCACCAGATCTGACCTGTGCCCCGATCCTTGTATTGGAATCGATAAGTGGTAGCAAGTGGATTCGAAACTGTGCGGCCATCGATCTTCAGCGTGGCCGGACCGTATTGACCATCGTACGGCGTACCCAGTGCGGCTAACGTCGTGATCACCGGGCCGCCAGGCGTGCCTGATTGAGCCGTGAAGGCAGTCGACAGGCGAAGCTTCCAGGGCGCGTTCCACGTAACACCAGTGCGCGACTGGTTCCGCTGCCACATTCGGTTGCGCGTGTCGCCCGTCCAGTCGTTGGTAACATATCCGCGGACTGAGCCAACCCCGGCGTTGTTTGCGAATTTGGTCGGTTCAATGATGGCAGTTGGATCCTCCGGCTGGAACCCTCCAGCCAGGTGATTAGGCGAGTAGGTATAGGTGCTGAATAGCTGCAGCGCGCGCGTCTGCTTGCTCACGCTTACCTCGATCCCTTGATAAACAAACCAGTTCCATTTGTTGTTCGTGACATAGTAAGTGTTGTTGAGAGCTGGATTGACAAGCCCTCCCCAGACTGTCTGGCCATCGGTGGTCGTGTAGATCTGGTTGGTGTCGTACATTGCAGGGCGGTCGCGGTATTCGCGATCGATGTAGCTCACGTCAATGGCGACTTCGCCCCTGAGCTGCGTGCGATAACCAACAAGCCATTCACGCACATAACCCTGATGCCGATTAGGATCGAAGGTCTTTCCGAGGAAGCTGGAGGTATTCCCCGGCGTCGTGATCGGAGTTCCGAAGATCGAGCCGTCAGGGTTGTAGTAGATGTCCGTGGTAGTTACAGTGCTGTTTGCAGCAGTACCGAGATAGCTGGCGTTGGTGATATCGGTAATTTTTGTCCAGCTCGCGCGGACAACATTCCTTTGATCCTTTGTCAAAACATAAGCGCCTCCGACACGCGGCGCCCAGTTCCACGAATGCTGCGTAGTCACTTTGAACTGCGCATCGCGGCCAGAGATCCAGTCTGGCCGCAGGCCAGCGGTAATGGAAAGGCGAGGGATGGGATGCCAGCGGTCCTGGATATACCAGGCATAGTCGTTCGCGCCAATGTAGCTCGATAGAAAGCTGCTTGTCCCGTTAACGGAGTGCGTGTGAAAGACGGTGTAACCCTGCGTCGGATCGTTGGGATTGTTCAGGGCGGCGTCTTCCTGAACAATGCCCCCACCGTTCGCATAATAGGACGTCACCTTGCTCAGCTCATGGGGCTGAAGATAGAAGCCTGCAGCAAGTTCATGCGTACCGACAGCCCTGGGGATGTAATACGTTACGTCGCCAGTAATCGACTCCTTCTGCGCGGGATTCACCGAAACGGAGGAGAGGTTGTTCAGCGTAGCAAGCGATGCCCCTTGGCCGACGAGGGTCCCGGCCGATTGCGTCGCCGTGAGATAGATGTCCTCTTCAGGTTTACTGCCAACGCCACCGATCGCACTCAGGCTGCTGTTGACGCCCTTGTTGTTGTAAGAGACAAGGAAGCGCGTAGTAAGACGCGGCGTCCACTGTGAGATCAGGCGCAGGCCGTAAGCGCCACCGCCGAACTCACTCTTCGCGATGTCCTGCGTGTACCACTGATAATTCGCGTCCTGCTTGCGACTGTCGTACTGAGCAATGCCCATGAGCCGGTGACGTGTACCGAGTTGCACGGAACTGTTTCCAAGGAAAACAAAGCCGCGCGACTCGTTGGGGAAGGAGCTGAAAGCGGGATAAATCTCTTTCAGGTAAGCAGTCTGTCCAGCAGTCTGGCTGATGCCGTCGTCACGATGAATATAGCGTCCTGAAAAGAAGAACCATGCACGTTGCTTTTTGATGGGTCCGCCGATTGAGAAGTCGGGCTGCTGAGAAGCCGAAGCGGCGGCATTGCCATTCGGCACATTGTTGCCGTTGAACGAAGCCGGGCCGATGAGGTAGTAGACGGAGCCGTGGTACTGATCGGCGCCCACTGGGCTGGCGAGATTGATGACCATACCCATCGCGGCAGGAGAAGAAGCATCGTTGGCGCCGGTCTTCGTCTGAATGTCCCCGAGAGACTCGTTAGCGATGGAGATCGTATTTGAAGGCCAGTTTTGTTCGAAGCTGCCAATATCCATACCGTCAAGCAGCGTTGCGTGGTTCTCATTCTCTGAGCCGCGCAGGAAATAAGTCTGTCCTCCCTCGGCATCGCTGGATGCCGAGATAATGCCCGGCGTGATCTGCAGAGAGTCTGACCAATCATGACGGCCCGTGATGGGAACACTACGCAACAATTCGCCGCTCAGGTTAGTAGCCTGCTCGGCGCTCTGTGTGTCAATGAGTGGCGCCTCACCCGATACTTCTACCGTCTGACCTGTGGAGCCGACCTTGAGCTCAAAATCTACGGTGACATTAAGACCCGCGCGAACAATAAGTCCCGTGCGCTGAATCTTTTCGAACCCTGGGACTTCCGTTTCGACTGTGTAGTCGATGCTGGGCGGAAGTTCAGTGAGTCGATAGTTTCCCTCAGGGTCGCTGACCGCTTTGAACGTGCCGCCAACTGTCATGCTGTGTGCAACGATGTTGACGTTTGGCAAAGCGGCTCCGGAGCTGTCCGTGACCTGTCCATGAATGGTGCCGTCGGCCGTGGTCTGACCAAAGGCCGCGTTTGAAATGAATATTGTAGATTCGATAATCAGCGCGAGCAGCACCAGGCTTTGCTGAACTCGGGGATACAAGACCAAATGTGAGTAATGTCCTAACTTGCGCATGAGACCTCCATAAATTCAGGTGTGAACAGGTGGATCGTCGAGAGCAAACGTGCGCAGCCGGAGAATCAGCCATGCTGATTCCCCGCGCAGCCTTCAGGCTTCAGCAGGAAACTAAGAGTGGGGACAACAACGACGGACGCGGCAGCAATGAAGGCGCATCACTCTGCTCCTTTGTGGTTGTTCACGATAGAGGCAGATTGGGCAGATGTGGTACCGAGTACAGCAGAAGTCGAACTGGAGTAAAGCAGTGCATTGAAGAGGAACTTATATGTGATCTCAGATTGAGCACGGTATTGAGGGCGAAATCCGAAAAGAATAATCCGGCCCTTGCCTAATGGCTCTTCAGCAATGACGGAAGTTCCTTTCAAATACTGTCCGCCAAGTATCCATCCGCTGAGCAACGGTTTGTCTGTGTTGAAAAAGGCTACAGAACGCGCTGTGCCGTTGACCCTGAAGGTTGGGCCGTTCTCATAGAAGATCGGCACCGTGGGTGTGGATCCGAAGGCGATAGGGTTGGTCGTGTCGACAGCCACCTGGAGGATGGAGCCAGGAATAAAGAACGCTTTTCGGTCGACGCCCTCGAGAGCGTTATCTACGGTTCCAGAGTCTTTCGTCGCATAGACCCCCGAAGCCTTGTTCAGCGTAATCACAGTTCCACCAGCCTCGGTGAAGGACTTGAGGCTCGCCAGTCCGCTGTCTCCCAGGCCACCCTTGAACTCAGGCGGCGTCTGCGGCTCTCGGCTTGCCTCTCCGGCTGTCGCCGCGTCCGGCTTCTGAGCCGTAGATGCATCTGAGCCTCTTCGTCGTCCTTCACCTGTCGGCACGGTCTGAAGAGTCGACGGCTCGGTTGGATTCTCGCCACCTAACCCTCGACGTCCGGACGTGATTGCTGCGGCTGAATTATCCGGAATAAGAATGGCGTCGAAACGTTGATTGAGGTCGCCCTTGCGTATATCAGCATCAACCAGACGCGTGTAGTGAATTTTGTTCTGATCGAAGATCCATCGGGTCCAGCCTTCATCCATTGAAGGGACCCAGCTTTGGTAAAGGCCGATGCGGGGCAGATGAACCTCGAGAGCGGTTCCGGTAGCGGCAGAAGCCGCAGGACGTATATTGATCGGAAACTTCTCCGCGGCAGCCGCAAGCTTGGCGTCGACGCCTTCTTGTTTCGGAATATAGATGGTTCCGGGATCTGCCCCAGCCCCGGTAAGGCGATAGACTCGAACGCCGTCCGCGAGCAGCGCAAACAATGCATAGAGACTGCTGTTCGTGTAGTCGTCAATCAGGTAGCCATTGTCGCTGGATGACTTTGCAAAGCTGCCGGCGGCAGGTTTCGCAGCGTCCACTTTAGTGCTGGCGACAGTGATCTTGCCATCGACCGGGACCGCCGTCAGGCCGAAGAGCAGAGGAAGCGTCTGAGCGGTTACATCATAGGGCCGCTGCAGCGGTCCGCCAGGATACTCGGGAATATTGGGATAGTTTTGGATCTCGAGCAGAGTCCTCGCAAATCCTCCATAGGGCTGTGCCAGCTGCACGATGTAGCTTCCGTTCGGATAATATTTTCCGTCCGCGTCGAAATCCGCTGTCGCTTTCTCAACCTCAACCTCGCCGGTTCGCAGAATATTGATGAGCCTTGCCGTTGCCGCGGAATCCGCCTGTCCTGCAGGGATTACAAACGCACTTGGCCCAGTCTTATGATTCAATGCACGAACACCGATCTGATAGAAGTTGTTCAAATAGCGTTCCCGGAACTCAGCGGCGTTATTTGCGATCGAGAAGAAGGCGTCGATCTGGTAATCGACGATGTCGCCAAGGCGCCAGGCGCCGCCCTTCCAGGGATCCGGAAAGTTCCAGGCAGCCACCTTCGCGTCGTAGCCGATACCGTGATCCAGTTTCTCGAACGGAATATTGATTGGACTTGCGATGTCGACGCAGGCGGACTCCGTCAATACGCGCAGTCCGTTGTGAAGGGCAATGTAGTCGCGCAGCGGCGACCAGAAGTCGTAGACTCCGTGAATCAACACGCCTTGTTTGCCCGTCTGCCCGATTTCAAGAGCAGTATTGGTTCCGAGCGCGTTCATCGATTCAACTAAAATCGGATCGACGTTCGGATCGATAGGATCGACCCACGGGGGAAGATAAATTCGCGGCCCATTCGATCCCATCTGATGGATGTCGTAAAGAATCTGCGGATGCCAGGGATTGATAACCTTCTCAACTGCCACACGTGTCTCTACCTGGGTGAAAGAGCTCCAATCGCGGTTGTCATCATGGCCAACATAATGATGCCAGAGAACGACTGGACTGTTGCCTTCATACGGCGTGCCCAGATACTTTTTGTACCAGTCGACGACCAGTTGCTGGCCGTCGGGGTTGAGCGAAGGAACAAGCACGATGATGACGTTATGCAGGATAGAGCGGATCCGCGGTGTCTCGCCGGTGGCTAATTGATAAGCAAATTCCGTCGCACTCTGGGAGCTGGCGATCTCTGTCGAGTGAATGTTGCAGGTGACGACCAGAACGGTCTTTCCTTCGGCGATCAGTTGCTTCGCCTCGTCAGGAGAAGCAGTTCGAGGATCTGCGAGCTTCCGTTGGATCTCCTGGTAATGCGCCAGATGGGCGAGGTTCTCACGAGCAGAGATCGTTACCGTAATGAAGGGACGCCCCTCGGTCGTTTTGCCGACCTCCTCATAGCGGATTCGGTCGGACTCGGCGGCGAGCTTCTTGAAATAGGCAGTCAACTCAGACCAATCCGCCAGCTTGCGATCCGTACCGGGCTTGAATCCGAAAGCTGCCTCGGGAGAGGTGATGGTCTTTTGCGCCATGACTGCGGTCGCTGGTGAAACCGAGAGCAGAAACAGAATGAATAGTTTTTTCATAATCCTCGGAAATTGGCCAAAAAGAAAGGTGTCGAATTGTCAGATATCACATACCAACCATGCATACAGTCGATTTCGTGGCGCCGGTACCTGCTTAACAGAATGAACATGGCGCTCGGTAATCTCGCCTGTCGAGCGCTGAACAAAACAGATTCAAACATCAAGTGAGGTAGACAAGCCAATCCCAGGCGTGAATTTCCCTCGGGCATATGTGAGATTTGTCGGTATGGAAAAGAGAGATTAGCGACAACAGGCAAGCATGAGGCAACAACAGAACCAACGCGCGCTACAGACATCGACGACTTGGCGGGTGCTCTTCATGCTCCGTGAAATGTAATATACACGATGTGATTTAAGTGCGATAAGTTTTTTTGCTTCGACGGGTTATCTGCTCGACTGCACAAGCCCTAAGACATCCGATACAAATCGGAAAACTGACAAACGTCGAAATCTGTCAGAACCCGCGGGTCCAGGAACACTTTCGGACACAATCGTGATTGTCTTGGCAGTCTTGAGTGATCGGCAACCGGGTAGATTCTGCTCCTTTTGAAATCTAGTGAGGACTCATTCGTTTCAATCCCATTTTCCGCATCCAAGTTGTTGAGGTGAATTGAGATGCGTGAAAGGATCGTCCTGGCGCTCGTGTTAACCGGGCTCTTCTCATATGCAACCGGTTGCAAAAAACAAGTCGATCACGCCGAATTCCTATCCGCGATCAACAAGTCTTTTGCCGGCCGCCACGAATGCGTCTGGCCCGAACCAATCAAACTGCCAGCTAAGGTCGACCCATCCAAAGACGAAAATATCCGTGCGTTCGAGGCCCTCGCCGATGCTGGCCTTTTCCTTCGTGTGTCTGAGGAAAAGGGAAGCTTTCTCGTCGGCTCCAAACGGGTCAATACCTACAATCTCTCCGACAAGGGGCACTCCTCCTGGACCCCCGACACCAACCAGCCCGGTTACGGCAACTTTTGCTTCGGCCACTTCAACGCCACCGCCGTCGAAAAGGCCACCCCCGACAGCTCCGCCAACTCCACGCAATACACCGTCAATTATCGTTACGAGGTCCTGGGCATCCCCGAATGGGTCCGCACCCCCGAATCGATGAGGGCCTTTCCTAAGCTCGCTGCTGACACATCCATCCAGTCAGCTACCGCTAGCCTGATCAAAGATACGAACGGCAGCTGGGCAGTCGAATCTCCGCACCACCCGCAGTAGCCGATGGCAGTCAACCCAAGCGGCCAGTCGAAAGTCTTCCAACGGTGGTTAAGTTCCCGTTTGGCCAACAGCCTCACGAAACTCGCGAAGGGACAAGTCTGGAAGAGTGCTTCGGCCTGTGGCTGTATGAAGAAAGGGCTGCTGATTGGGGCAGCCCCCTTGATTAGGTTTACTTGGTGAAAATGCTGTTGTCCTTGTCGTATTTCTGTTCAGTCTTCTGAGCTTTCTTCGCCGCTTCGTCTGCCGCTTTATCCACCTCGGTGCGGGCCCTGCTCTCACCTTTGGCTTCGTCCGACTTTCGGGTAATTTCGTCTTCAGTCTTGATCATAAAAGTCTCCTGGCCAAGGGATGCCCAGATCCTTTGCAGGGTTATCCGGCAGTCTCTTGAGCATGGCGGAAAGCGTAGTTGCTCAACACCCTTGAAAAGCCAATAACACCGAGTTAAGGTAAAACGCAGTTGTTAAGGTAAACGGCAGAAGCAGGCAATGTGCAGGATGACTTGGGCAGATCTACCGGATTATCGATATAA
>Ga0206964_10039_pt1 | contig 40431 bp, 41 predicted proteins | sample Alteio_BWOrgHeat_25_FD_152980 | JGI IMG/M metagenome (GOLD analysis project Ga0206964, IMG submission 152980) | Enriched cells from forest soil in Barre Woods Harvard Forest LTER site, Petersham, Massachusetts, United States -... | ecosystem: Environmental > Terrestrial > Soil > Temperate forest >...
ATGACTCCAACGCCTGCTTTATGCTGGCGCGCGGCCGCGACCAGGGCCGAACCACTGGAGCCGCGCTCGGCTCCTGCGACGGGGACGTTTGCACTCGAAACGCGAACGGCCGCGGAATCCTGAACCTGGCGCCTTCCCGATTCGGTGTCGCGCTTGAGCCGCTTGAGATCGCTTCTAAGTTCGGCCGCGGCTTGGTAGCGCAGTTCGCGATCCTTCTCCAGTAGCTTGCTGATGATGTCTTCCAGCTTGGGTGGTAATGTCGGATTCAACCGTATCGGCGGCAGCGGAGTTCGATTGAGGATACCGTCGAAGATGGTTGCTGAAGTTTCTCCCGGGAAAGGCAAGGCTCCTGTAGCCATCTCATACAGCACTGTCCCGAAGGAAAATAAATCGGTGCGGGCATCGAGATCCTTGCCCTTGGCCTGCTCCGGGGACATGTAAGCGACGGTACCAACCGCCGCGCCCGGGCTTGTCAGAGGCTCATGGCTGTCGGCGATGGTGGCCGCTGTGGGCCCTACCGTCTGCGCTTTCGGAAGGAGGGCAACTTTGGCCAGCCCAAAGTCCAGGATCTTGGCGTGCCCCCGTTTAGTGATAAAGATATTAGCGGGCTTAATATCGCGATGAACAATACCTCCGGTGTGCGCGGCGTCCAGCGCATCCGCCACCTCGATGGCTACCTCAAGCAACGTCTCAGTCTCTAATGGTCGTCCCGCGATGCGGTGCCTGAGTGTGACGCCATCCAGAAACTCCATCACGATGAACGTCTGCCCATCCTGCTCGTTGATTTCATGAATTGTGCAAATGTTGGGGTGGTTCAGAGCAGAAGCAGCCTTTGCTTCGCGGCGAAAGCGGCCCAAGACTTGAGCATCTTTGGCCATTTCGTCGGGCAAAAACTTCAATGCAACAAAGCGATCGAGTTTGGTGTCCTCGGCTTTGAATACTACGCCCATCCCGCCGGCGCCCAGCTTCTCGATGATGCGATAGTGCAAGATGGTTTGGCCGATCATGGGAGACGCTTGTCGCCGGAGCACTCATCTTAAGGACGCGGTCGAGGCTAGTCAACGTGTTCGCAGGTCTGGGCGAAGCACCACTTGCGTTTGACGAGCAATCCGGAAACTGTTCCGAGCCAGAAGTTGGCTTCGGGGAATATCACCTCATCGGTACTGGGAAACGGCCTCGCTGGAAGTGACGGCCCCGGAGCAAATAGTTGGCTAACCAAACCCGATGGTTGGCGTACCATCGCCATAGCACTCATTGACCACTGGCCATTAAAATACACAATCGAAATCTACCTCCTTCTGCTATCTTCACTTCATGACTCGCGCCCCAGGCTTCTGTGCCGTGATCCTTGCAGCAGGCGAGTCCTCGCGTATGGGCCGCGACAAGGCGCTGCTTCCCTGGCCGCCAGTACCAACGGGATCCGCGGCGGCCGGCCAGACGTTTCTCTCTGCCGCAATCCAGGCCCTTGAACCATTCAGCGAGCTCGTGATCGTTGTCGCGGGCAAGAACGAGTCGAACCTGGCTCCGTCTGTGTATGCGGCCGGAGCAAATCTAGTGCGGAATCCCGCGCCTGAACGAGGACAATTCAGCTCGTTGCAAACTGGATTACAAGCGGTACTGAGCTATGGACGCGATGCGGCGATGATCACGCTGGTGGATCGGCCCCCCATCAAGGCGGCGACTCTGAAGCTGCTCTGTTCAGCGTTCCGGAACTCCGCCAGCAACATCTGGGCGGTGGTGCCAGAATTCGAGGGAAAGCACGGCCACCCCTTCCTGGTCGCCCGGGAAATGATTGAGGTCTTCCTGAAAGCCCCGGCAGACTCCATGGCACGAGACATCGAACATCAACATCAATCGCACATCGAATATCTTGCGGTGAACGATCCGCTGGTCACGCAAAACATCGACACTCCCGAAGACTACGCCGCATTATCTTCTTTGGCACCCTCGCCCCAGTGACACCGTATCCCGCGATAGACTGCTCCCGTGATCACAACGACCACTCCCAAAGCGGCAGCTTTTGTAGAAAGCGTCCTTCGCCTTCAACCTGACTTCGCCGTGTTTGATTGCGATGGCACCTTGTGGGCAGGCGACGCAGGCGAAGGTTTCTTCGATTGGGAACTGAAGCGCGGCCTGGTTTCTGATGACATCGTTCGCTGGGCCCGTCCGCGCTATGCGGACTACAAGGCCGGCAAAGTCGGCGAAGACCAGATGTGCGGCGAAATGGTGACCATGCATCGCGGCATGCTGGAGTCGGAACTCGAAAAAGCAGCCAGCGAATTCTTCGATGAGAAATTCAAGGCCCGAATCTTTCCGGAAATGCACAGCCTTGTCTCTCGGCTCCTCGAATCCGGCTGCGAAGTCTGGGCCGTGTCCTCGACCAATGAATGGGTGATTCGAGCGGCCATGAAGCATTTCGGAATCGAGGCCAGCCACATCTTGGCCGCCGCAGTTGAGATTGACTGCGGACGTATTACCGACCGACTGGTTCGCGTACCATCCGGCGAAGGCAAGCCACGCGCAATCCGCGAAGTGATTGGGAAGGATCCCGACGCTGCCTTTGGCAACTCGCGCTGGGACGCCGGCATGCTTGAGATCGCACGGCACGCTTTCGCGGTGAACCCAAACCCAGATCTGGAAAAAACCGCCCGCGAGCGAAGCTGGACGATTTATTGGCCCGAAGGCACATCGAGATAACCCCCGTGGCTCATGCAGGAACGGCCGCTTTCGACCGCCCAGCGGAGCGCAGCTCCGCAGCTAACGCTTAATCTGCTTCAGCAACGCTGCAAGCGCATCTAGCGCGAGATGACTCGCGTGCCCAGAAGCCTCCGGCAACCCGCCGATGGCTTGGACTAACTCCTCGCGCCGGAGTTTGCTGGCGTCTTCGACGGTCTTTCCTTGCACCAATTCCGTGACTAAGGAACCGCAAGCCATCGCCGGAACACATCCTTTCGCCAAAAAACGAATCTCGACGATGCGGCCCTCGGTAACCTTGATCGTCAACTTCAAAATGTCCCCGCAAGCCGGATTCTCCACCTGCACCGACCCATCTGGGCTAGCTACCTCGCCGGCGTTGCGCGGATGCGCGAAGTGGTCCAAAACCTGCGCAGAATACATTACCGGGATTGTACCGGATCGATCGTTTCCGCTCACCGCGTGACCTGCCTACCTTCTTGTAAGATAAGTTCATCGTGCTTTCCGACCACACTCCGCAACGGATCGTGTCCCTGCAGCCCAGCGCGACTGTAATCCTTTCTGCCATCGGCAAACTGGATCGCGTCGTTGCCTGCACCAAATATTGCGCGGAAGTATGCCCGGAATTGCGCAAGCGTGACATCACCATCGTCGCTGATTCGTGGACTGCTAGCGCTCAGCAGATTGTCGCGGTGCGGCCTGACTTGGTTATCGCCGCAGTTCCCTACCAGGAAAACGCAGTCACAGAAATCCTTAAGTCAGGGGCGCGTTTTCTGGGCCTGGCGCCGAAAACTCTTGCCGACATCTACGCGGACATCGCTGCCATCGCGGGAATCATGCACGCATCGGACCGAGGGAACGAAGTGATTGCGAAGATGCAAGCCGACATTGAAATAGTCAAACGCCAGCAAAACGGCAAACGTCCGCGAGTCTTCTGTGAGGAATGGGGCAAGCCTCTGATCGCCTCGCAATCCTGGGTCGCCGAGCTGGTGGAAGCTGCCGGCGGAGAGTTTGTAGGTTTGCCCGGAAAGCAAACCACAGTAGAAGCGGTCCTGGAACAGAATCCGGATGTGATCATCGCTGCGTGGTGCGGCGCCGGTGATCGGGTCCCTCTCGAACAGATCGTCCATGGGCGAAAATGGAAGAACATGAAAGCCGTAAAGGACGGACGCGTTTACTGTATTCGCGACGAATTTCTGAACACACCGGCACCCACGCTGATCCAGGGCTTGCGTGCATTGGAGGCGGCAATTCGGCCCGCAGATCTTCCACACCCTCCCGGTCTAATATGTCTGGGCCAGATCCGTCTCTCCGGGGAACTCACATCTCAATGACTCGACCAGGTTGCTTTCCTGTAGGCCTCTTCTCTGCCCGACCGTGGGCGTGTTCATGAAACAAGTAGTGGCAGCGCTGATCTTCAAGGACGGTAGGGTGCTGGTGTGCCAGCGCACTAAACACCAGACCATGCCCCTGAAATGGGAGTTTCCCGGCGGAAAGATCGAAGACGGTGAACAACCTCGCGATGCCCTGCGTCGCGAACTAGATGAGGAACTCGGAATCACCGCCCAGATCGGTGAGGAAGCAGCCCGCATACGACATAAGTATCCCAGTGGAAATTCGGTTGAATTGCGGTTTTATCTGGTTCGAGATTACGAGGGCGAAATCGTGAACAAGATTTTCAAAGACATTCAGTGGGCCGCGCCATCAGAATTGGCGTCGTATGACTTCCTGGAGGCTGACGTTTCAATCGTGCGGGCCATCAGCGAGGAGAAGATCATCTAGGGAGGCCGTAATCCAAAGCTTCACTCGGGATGACAAATAGTTACTGCGACGTGTTGCCCCGCCGTTTCAGTTTCGGCCGATCATCATCGGGGTTATCGTCCGAACCGGTGTCCGTCGTGTGGGTAGCGCGACGTAGCACCGGACCGCCCTCATGTTCCTTATTCAACTTGTGCCGATTTTGTATTTGCGACAGCCGGGCTTTCACGTCCTGAAATTCTGATGTGTCCACGCGGTACTCCGCTTCGGGCGGCAACAGCGTGTTGATCTCCGCTTGTGTCTTCGCGATGCGATCCGGAGTTTGCGGATGGGTCTCGAATGCTTTCGTCAATGTGCCCGGCTTGTGCTTTTCCAGAGTTTTGATTTTCTCAAAGAATGAAGTCAGCGCCTGCGGGTCGTAACCTGATTTATAGAGATATTCCACGCCCAGGAAGTCGGCCTCTGCCTCAAACCCGCGAGTGAATCGCAAAAACCCGACCGGCAACGCAAGACTAGCCAAGCTTTGGGCAGCGTATCCTACGCCGCCACCTACGAAGATCAGCGGAATGGACGCAAGGTTCATCATCTGTCCGCGAGTGTTCTCTCGCGCCACATGACACGCGGCCACATGCGCGATCTCGTGCGCCATCACGCCGGCCAGCTCCGCCTCGTTGTCCGCCGACAAGATGAGACCAGAATCCACATAGAAAAACCCGCCGGGCAGCGCAAAAGCGTTGATGTCGTCGGTATCGACCACCTTGATGGTGAACGGAACCTGGGCATCAGAATTGCGCACCAGATTTTGCCCGATGCGATTGACGTACTCGGTGATGACCGGGTCCACAATCATCTTGGTGGAGCCCTCCACCTGCTGGGCATACTGACGGCCCATCTCCATCTGTTTTTCCAGGCTGTACCAGTTTCCCAAGCCTCGGGTGCAACCGATGTTCCGGTTGCCAATGGCATCAATGTCCCGGATACTTCCGTCGTGGTACGTCTTGGCTGCTTTGGGAGCCGGTTCAGTAATAGAGGAATTTGCGCCTGGGGATGTAGCGGGGTCTGGAGAAGATAGGTTCTGAGCGAGCGTACAAACGCTGAACAGCATAAATGCGCTTGCGAACGCCGCGATCACTGAAAAACGCATGACCAAAACCCTTGTAAATCCTTACACAGTTGGAAGCAAAAGGGTAGCCCCAAGTTGGCCAGTCAGGGATCAAGATCCAGCCCGCAGGGTCCAGAACCACGCCAGACTTAGTATGGTCATGATGATCGTGGTCGCCCATGCGACCACGTTGTAAAGACGCGAATTTACATATTCTCCCATCAGTTCTTTCTTGTTCACCAGGAGGAGCATGAAAATTAGCACCGGAGGCACAGCCACTCCGTTGACCACCTGGGACAGAATAGCGATCTTCACCAGCGGCAGGTTTGGAAACAAAATCACACCCGCTCCAGCCACGATCAGGATCGTGTAAAGCCAGTAGAAAACCGGCGCCTCCGAAAACTTCCGCCCCACACCCGACTCGAATCCCAATCCCTCACACACCGTGTATGCGGTCGAAAGCGGCAGGATGGACGCTGCAAACAGTGAAGCGTTAAACAGCCCCATGGCAAACAGGATGTAAGCGTAGTCCCCTGCCAGTGGGCGAAGCGCTTGAGCTGCGTCCTTGGCATCGGAAATATTGTGATATCCGTGGGCATACAATGTGGCCGCGCAAGCCACAATGATGAACCACGCCACGATATCGGTGAAAATACATCCCGCGATCACGTCAATGCGCGACGCCTTGTATTGCCGCTTGGTCACACCCTTCTCTACGATGGACGACTGCAAATAGAACTGCATCCACGGCGCAATCGTCGTTCCCACGACGCCGATAGACATGAACAGATATCCTGGAAGAAAGAAAGCTGCCTTCGGAGGCGGCTTTACCGTCAGGATTAGCGCATCAATCCAGGCGGGCTTGGCAAAAAAACCGGCAAGAATATACGTGACGTAAAAAAAAGACGCCACCAGAAACACCTTCTCCACGCTCTTGTACTGGCCCTTGACCACAATGAGCCAGACAATCACCGCACAGACCGGAACCGTAATGTATTTAGACAGGCCGAAGAGTTCGAGGCTGCCTGCGATTCCGGCAAATTCACCAACTACGTTACCAAAATTGATGATCAGAATGCCGATCATCATGAAGAAGGTAATGCGAAAACCAAATTCCTCCCGGATCAGGTCACTGAGGCCCTTACCGGTGACCGCCCCCATGCGCGCGGAGATTTCCTGCACCACGATCAAGGCAAGCGTAATGGGAATCAAAGTCCACAGCAGCAAGTGCCCGAACTGCGCCCCGGCCGCCGAGTACGTGTAGATGCCGTTGGCATCGTTGTCCACGTTCGCGGTAATAAAACCCGGTCCCACGACGGCGAAGAACAGCAGGATCCGGATTTTCCAGACTTTGAAGAATTTCATGGGCACATTTCGCAAACATGGAAACGGATGCAAACACAGTGATGCAACAGAATAAACGGAGGCAGAGAATCTGAACAGGGAGAAAACTTAGAATTGAACTCAGCAACGGCTCACATCTTGGCCCGAAGCATGCTGATCACATCGTCCGAGGTGATCACTCCCGTCAGTTTGTCGTGCTCGTCCACCACCGGCAAGGTCAGGAGATTGTATTTGTCAAACAGTTCGGCCACTTCGCTCTCCCCGGTGTCGGCGTGACATGAGATGAGCGGTTCCATGGTCAACGAGAGCAGTGGAGTACCCGCCGGCGCGAGTACGAGCTTCGCCAGCGGCACAGCTCCTGCCAGAGTGCCATGGGAATCAATCAGGTAAGTCGTGCTCACAATTTCGACACCGCCCTCGAACCCGCGCAGCGCCTCAATCGCATCGTGAACCGTCGCGCTTACCGGCAGCGCGATGTATTCCGTGTTCATGCGGCCGGCGGCGGTGTTGACCTTGAACTCGAGCAGTCCCGATACTTCGTCGCGTTCCTCCGGCGCCATCTCCTGCAAAATCTGCGAGGAGTGCTCTTCCGCCAGGTCGCCAAGCAGATCCGCAGCGGCATCCGGATCCATCTCCTCCACAATGTCGGCAGCGCGATCCGAATCGAGCGATTCCACAATCGCCTTCTGCACTTTGGGCTCAACTTCTTCCAGAGCCGACGCCGCCACATCTTCATCAAGAGTCTCAAACACCGCTTCCCGTTCGTCCGGCGCGAGATCTTCGACAATGTCCGCAATGTCCGCGGGATGCAGACGCGCCAGGCGTTCGTGAGAAATTTTCAACTTCACTCGCCGCGCCGGATCGGTTTCGATCAAATCCACAAACTCCCACGGAATCGGTTTTTCGGGAATTTGGCGCAGCAGAGCACGCAGCGCCGCTATCGGCACCACTCCTTTCAGCAAACGTCGCACCGCACCCCGGGCGCCGACGTCCACCGACCCGACGCGCAAAGCCGGTCGCGCGCTTGTGTCCTGATAGAGATCAACGTCGTTGACTCGGACCACCTTGCGTCCATGAACGTCAATGATCTGCTGGTCGAGCAGGTCCCGCGCCAGCAGGAACAACCCTTCCGACGCGTCGGCGATCGGCCACGCCGAGGCCACGCTGTCCAATCGCAGCCCGCCATTGATCGAGTTCACCGCGCTGAACGGCATCACTCGGTCCCCGGACTTGGTGCGCACAATGAGCACCGCAATACGCGCCCGATCTTCCTGCGGCGCTACCGCCAGTTCGCGCACACGTCCGCACTGGCCGCCCGCGTCAAACACCGGCAGCCCCAGCAATTCCGTAAGTGCAAGGTTGGACATCGTTATTGAGAATACTCAACTGTAGAGCCAGAATCCAGCAGGTTGGGGTCAGACTGGCGCGCTCCAAGGCGCATTCGCCACCTTAGCGTCATGTTTTCGAAGTTAGGTTGGGACGCGATCGGCAGATAAACCAACGTGGGCCACGACTGCCGAAGTCGCTGAGGGCTGGCCCACCTTTGCGGTTTTGGCAAAGGTGGGAACTCATGCATCCTGTCATCCCGTGCCGGGATTTCTCTTGCCTCGCGCCACTGATTGACTTGGACGCGCAACTAAGAAGTCTATGACTGCCGACCTCGCAATCCCCACCTTTACAACGAACGTAAAAGGTGGGCCAGCCCCCTCGGACATTCCTGTCTTTCGCCCCGCTGGGCATCGCGACTTCTTATTCGTCACCTCTGAAATCGGTGGGGATGGGTGGACCCATCAACACCGTAGTTCAAACCGCAGGCTAGAGACGTGCTATAAGCGCCTCTAGGGGCACTCGGAAGTGTCCGGCCCAAGCTCCTGAGAAGTCTAAGGTCGATTTGAGCGCGGAGAGGATCTGATTGGGAAGCGCATGTTTAGTGTAAGGCCGTTCGTCGGCGACACGCCTGATTTGTTCCTCCAGAAGACTCACATACCACTTGCCCCTGAACAGGCGATCGTGCATATCTCTTTGATAGTACCCGTCAACTAGCCGAACCACCGCCCTGAGTGCCCTCTCAAACTGCTCGCGGGCCATGCCGCTCTGGCCGTAAAGGAGCTCCCTGTGGTGCCGAATCGTGGCGGCATCGGGAGGTGCGTCGAGGGGGTTATTTATGGTGGAAAAGGCACGGCGGTAATTGTAAGGAGTCCCAACGTCGTGTTTTTGCGCGAAGACGCAGAGTGTTACCCAGTCTCTCCAGGCCTCCGCCCCGCTACGGTGCCATGCGCGCTGATCGCCTATAGCGGCAACCAACTCTCTTCGTTCAAGAGAACTCGCTGCCGCCGCCGCCCGAGCGAGGTCACCCTCAAGAAAAAGGTAGTTTTCAACCGCGTAGTGCTCGGTGTAGACGATGTGGTCGGAGTATCGCCTTTTGTGCAGGACGTCGTCGAGGTCCTTATCCAGAAAGAATATTGCGGCAAGCCTCTTTCCCTGGAAGGTCGTTAAAAGGCTATTTGTAGCAGCGAGGTAGTCGTAAAAACCAAGCAGGACGTCCTTCCCCCCCGAATCGCCCAACGTCCATGCACCAACTATTTCGTATGCAATATCGGCCAGAAGTGGTTCACAAATCTCCCCATAGAAGTAAGGGTCGATGCTCTGGCCTTCCACGAAAATGAATACCGTGGTTTTGTGGGCCATTTGCATTCGGCGCTTGTATCCGTGACGGGAATATGTCAGTCGCGCCATAGCCGAAAGATTTCATTGTCGGGGAGATCAGCCATAATTTCAGGGGAATGCGTGGTAAAAATCATTTGTGCAGAAGGATTCAATATCGACATCGAGGGAATTAATCGCCGCTGCCAGTCCACGTGCATCGAAAGCTCAGGTTCGTCGATGAGGATCATGAACGGGCCGGTCGCAAGGGTGTCAACAAGGATTCTGAGCAACTGCTTTTCTCCGGAAGACAGCATTGAAAGGCTGATTTTCTTGTTTTCAACGGCCACCTCTATGTCTCCCTTTTCGGTGAAACCGAGAAGTTTTCCCCCAAAAAACAACTCGTTTGCTAAACGTTTGAAGTCCTCTCGGGGCTGCGTGACTGCGGCAATTCGGCGCTCTACAGCTTCAATGTCCGTAGCTACGCTGCGTAGCTGCGGCTCAACTTTGTATCTGCGAAGGAATTCCCGATCACTAAGCGATATGTTGTGCATTCCGCGCCTCGAAAGGAAATTCGATACGGCTCGGTATGCTTTGGCTGGATCACCCGACTCTGGGTCCGGCGACGACTCCGACCGCGAGATAACGGCCTCCAGTATCCTCGCTAGCCCGGCTTCTTGCGCCTTATTTACTTCTCTAGCCACGTCCGCCGAGTAGTCCTTCCAAATCTGCGCAAGATTTTGCGCGAACTGAGCCTCAAGCGCTTCTTCAGACGTTGGTGACTGTTCCGAGTATAGGAACGTGGGTGGCAAGTTTGGTGACGCATAAAGCCTTGAGATGGGCAGGTACTTGTGAAACCAGGCGTGGTTATCTAGCGGAGGTGCTACCTGCCACGGGGTCTTTTTTCGAACGGGCCGCCGCAGCCCCGCGGCAGCTGCGCGCACGATCGATGGAGGCGGGCTCGGGTTTTTGCTTGTCGTGTCTAGGGTGTAGGTGAAGTCACTCTTTTGGGCGTACGAAAAAATGACGACCTCCGCTTTGCTAAACGGAACATCTTTGAGCATGTCCGCATCGCCGGAGAGAGCGGAATGCAGTATGCGCAAGAGTGAAGTCTTCCCACTGCCGTTAGGTCCAAAAAATACGTTCACCCCCTCGTTTAGGGAGAACGAGCAATCGCTTTTTCTCCCAACGAGACCTTCAATGCGAAAGCTTCGGATGAATGCCATAACACCCCGTTTGAGTACATCACGTTCAAAAGTACCGGAAGAATACCCTAGCGTGGTACCTTTCGCAAAGCTTGAGAGTGGACGGGTGGCCCACCTTTGGACTCATTGCCTAGCCTTCCTCTGACACCACCAACCCCACCAACCCCGAGGGGTGCCCCATTCTTGTCGCGCTCTTTGCGACAAGGGTGGGAGCGACACCTTCAACCCAACCCGCGGTCGGCATACTTTCTCCTTGACCACACCATCCATACTCTGATAATATATGTATATGTTGTTTATCTATAAGATAATCTAAGTTTGGGCAACCTAAAGCCGCATCAACTTTTTTTTGGCAACGCAGGACAATCAGCACGACGAACTTGCAAGTTCCCGTCGAGGATCAAGCCTAACCCCAATGCTTTCAATATTTTGGCTCTAACTAGTTTAGAACCATGGATCTAGCGGGAACGATCGGGCCGACATTGATTGTTTTCAAGATTTTGCGGGTAACAGAGACGTTTTTTTCTTAGGATATTTTGTCCGAAAACGTCTAGGCCTTGACCGCGAAGTGTTCCAGCGTTTTCTGGAGCGACGCTTCGTCGGCCACATTCAGACAAGTTTTCGTGCGGTCAATCTGGCGCATCAGGCCGCTTAGAACTTTGCCGGGGCCGACCTCGACGAAGGTCTCGACACCCTGCCCGATCAGCAGGCGTATGGATTGCTCCCACTTCACCGAGCCAGTCACTTGACGGACCAGCGCGTCGCGGCTTCGAGTCGCGTCATCGAGGATGGCGGCGTCCACATTGCAAACAACTTTGATTGCGGGATTGCTGAACGTGATGGACGCGAGGTGCGCGGCCAGGCGGTCCTGGGCCGGCTTCATCAGCGAGCAATGGAATGGAGCGCTGACGGGGAGGAGTTTGGCGCGCTTGGCGCCACGCTCGTCGGCAAGTTTGGCGGCGCGTTCGACGGCCGCGGCGTGGCCCGAAATTACAACCTGCTCGGCTGAATTGATGTTCGCGGGTTCACAGACTTCTCCCTGAGCGGCGTCGGCGCAGACGGCGGCGACCTTGTCGAACTCCATGCCGAGGATGGCGGCCATCGCTCCCACGCCGACGGGAACGGCCTCCTGCATGTACTGGCCGCGATTGCGCACAGTGCGGACGGCGTCGGCAAAGCTGAGCGTGCCGGCGGCCACGTGGGCGGAATATTCTCCCAGGCTGTGTCCGGCGACGAATGCGGGCTTGAGGCCCTTTTCGTTGACCACGCGCCACGCCGCGATGGACGCGGTGAGAATGGCGGGCTGAGTGATCTCGGTGAGACGCAGCTGGTCTTCAGGGCCATCGAAGCAGAGTTGTGAGAGTTTGTAGCCCAGGGCTTCGTCGGCTTCGTCAAAAGTTTGGCGGGCGATGGGATGGTTGGCGGCGAGTTCTTTGCCCATACCAACGGCCTGGGAACCTTGTCCGGGAAATAAGAATGCGATGTTTGTCGTCATAAGAAAGCCGGAATTATTTTAGCGGCATCGTCGGAACTGAAGCGGTTCCCTTCCCGCGAACCTCGGCCTGCCGTGCGGCTTTGGCTTCGGCGGCTAGACGAATCGCGGCCAGTTGACGCTCGATTTCCTGATTGATCGGATGCTGGGCAAATTCCGCCGCTACACGAATCGCATTCTTGATGGCGTTGGCATTCGACGATCCGTGAGTGATGAAGCAGACGCCCTTGACTCCAAGTAAAGGCGCGCCGCCGTACTCCGTGTGGTCGAGACGGTTCTTGAAATCGGCGAACGCGCTGCGGGACAGCAGATATCCGACCTGCCGCGTGATGGTCGCTTTGAGCGATTCTTTCAGCGTCGAGCGGACCAGGTTGGCGACGCCTTCAGAAATTTTCAGCGCCACGTTGCCCACAAAACCGTCGGCGACGATAACATCGATCTCGCCGCTGTAGAGGTCGCGCCCTTCAACGTTGCCGACGAAGTTCAGTGGCAGCTGTTTCAGTAACTGGAAAGCTTCGCGAGTAAGTTCGTTCCCTTTGGTTTCTTCTTCGCCGATCGAGAGCAGCCCGACCTTAGGGCGCTTGGTTCCGAACATGGTGCGAAAATAAATCTCGCCCATGACCGCAAACTGTTCGAGGTTGTGCGCCTTGCTGTCCACGTTAGCGCCCACGTCGAGCATGCTGGCAACGGTGCCAATAGCGGTGGGAAAGATGGCAGCGAGCGCTGGCCGGTCCACGCCTGGAATGGCGCCCAGCACCATTTTGGCGGTGGCCATAGCCGCTCCGGTGTTGCCGGCGGTGATGAATGCAGCGGCTTGCTTCTCGCGCACCATACGCAGGCCAACGCGCATCGTCGAATCGCGTTTGGTGCGTACGGCTTGCACGGCTTTGTCTTCCATGCCGATAACTTCGCTGGCGTGGACGACGTCAATCTGCAATCCGGTAGCTGCGGGATGCTTCGCCAACTCGGCGCGTACAGCAGCCTCGGGGCCGATCAGGAGCACGCGAACGTCATAGTGACGCGCGGCTTGGATCGCGCCTTCAATCTCAGGCTTCGGGTGGCGATCCGAGCCCATCGCGTCCAGGGCTATGACGCTTGGCATTGGAGTGGGGTGCTAGCTGGCTTCCTTCACTTCCAGAACTTCACGGCCTTTGTAGTGTCCGCACTTGGGGCAGGCACGGTGCGGCATCTTGCGTTCGTGGCAGTTCGGACACTCCGAAAGCGAGTGGCTGGTGAGAAAGTCATGAGCGCGGCGGCTCCCGGTGCGTGCTTTGGAGTGCCGTCGTTTTGGATTAGGCATTATCGATTCCTTTGCCAGCCGCGCCGTCAGAGGCCGCAGCCGTGGGTTCTAGAATAGCGTTCAGTCTTCCAGTTTGCTGCGAATCTCTTTCAGCGCCGACCAGCGCGGGTCCTCGATCGGCTCGGTGCAAGAGCATTGCGCCGTGTTCAGATTGGTGCCGCAGTGCGGACACAGACCCTTGCAATCCTCGCGGCAGATTACCTTCAAGGGCAACGCCAGCAGCACCTGCTCTCGTACCGCATCTTCGAGCAGAAGGCTCTCACCCTGATAGTAGCTGATTTCCGCCTCGGCGCCGGTCACGGACAGCTCTTCCCTGCCCGCGTCCACGCCCAGAGGGCGATACAGCAAATCAAAACTGCGCTTCACATCTTCGATGACCGGCTCCAGACAGCGAGCGCATGGCATTTCGAGCGATGTTGAAAGTTCCCCGTCCAGCCTGATGTCTTTGATTAGTTGACGCTTGCCGTGATGCTCCTCCACCAGTTGCGCCCGTCCTGCCGCATGCAGGGGCGTGCGCTGGGTGAGGTCCTGGCCCAGGTCAATGACGCCGGGCGCATATTCCTCGTCAAAATCGAGGGGCTGGACTTCCAAGTCCTTGATTTCTATGAGCATGAAGATCCCTCCTACCCCGCTCCATGCCGCGAAGAACGCGGAAGCACGACAGGCGTAACTTCTTCAGGAACAACCATTAAGGATAAGGCGGTGAGAGAGCAGTGTCAAGGTGAAGGCACCCGACGCGGTATCTGCTGAGAGAAAAGCTCTTAACCGCTGAGGTCACTAAGAACCACCGCAGAGTGCGCGGAGAAAACCCGTAGGCCTGACAAAAAAATGGAGCGGGAGACCGGGATCGAACCGGCGACATCCAGCTTGGGAAGCTGGCGTTCTACCGCTGAACTACTCCCGCTTGTGCAACTGGCAGAACTCTTCCCTGCTGATTGCAGAAGGTGATACAAATTATCGTCTCTGGGGAACTGATTTGGCAAGGGACGGTTCGTAACTTCTCGCCGATTTGCGAATCCTATAGCTGGAGCGCCGTTAGACCGGCAACTGGAGGGAGTTCAGGAATGGACAGCCAAAAATTCAAGAGCATGAGCCGCCGCGAGCTGTTTAAGCTGACCCCGGTCGTGGCGCTGGGCGCGTTTGCTATTCCGGCCTTGCAGGCCCCGCTGCTGAAGGCTGGGCTGGGGTTCAGTGACTGGACTTCAGAGAAATTCTTCCGCACCGGCCAGCTGGCCAAGACTTTTTCCGATTCCGACCTCACGCCTTTTAATAAGTTTCCCATCAATGGTTACGACGTGGACGATCCGGGAGTTGATTTTGATATATGGTCGCTCACCGTAAGCGGCGCCGTACAGAAGCCCGGCGACTACAAACTGGCTCAGATCCAGACGCTTCCGAAAGTCACACAGAACACGCGGCATGTTTGCGTCGAGGGTTGGGACGTGATCGGGAATTTTGGCGGCGTGAAGCTTTCGGACTTCCTAACCATGATTGGCGCTGACACCAGCGCCCGTTTCGTCTATATGGAATGCGCGGACGATTATTATGAGTCGCTTGACATGGCCACCGCTCTGCATCCTCAGACTTTGCTGTGCTACGAAATGTACGGGCAACCGCTCACGCGGGAGCATGGTGCGCCTTTGCGGCTGAACATTCCGACCAAAGTCGGCTACAAGCAAGCCAAGTATTTGACCGACCTGAAGGTCACCAACGTTCTACAAAAAATAGGGTACTGGGAAGATCAGGGGTACTCGGAGTTTTACGGCCTGTAGCCCCGGAGAGGTCCAATGTCAACGCAAGCCATTGCCATCGAGAATGCAAAGACGGGCGAGGTTACTCGCGCAGTATATGAACACCCGTTCATCGTACGTCTTTGCCACTGGGTGAATCTGGTGGCGCTGTTCGTCATGATTGGCAGCGGGCTGCAGATCTTTCGAGCCTTCCCTAGCTTCGGAGCGAAAATCCCGCAAAAAGACTTACTGAACTGGCCGAAGTCATTTGCCATCGGAGGTTGGCTCGGCGGCGCTTTGCAATGGCACTTGACCTTCATGTGGATCTACATCGCGACCGGGCTGCTGTATCTGGGCTATCAACTTTTCAGTGGAAACTATCGGCAAGTTCTTTTTGTGCGACGTGACCTCCCTGGTGTGTGGCCGATGGTGCGACACTACTTCTTTTTCGGCCCCAAGCCCCCAGCGACAGAGGCCTACAATCCGCTACAGAAGCATGCCTACACATCGGCGATCGGGTTGGGCGTTTTGTCGGTGGTCACCGGCTTTGCGGTTTGGAAGCCGGTGCAATTCTCCTGGCTGGCTTGGCTCATGGGCGGATTTCACTGGGCACGACTCTGGCACTTCCTCAGCATGTGGGCAATTCTGGCTTTTGTGTTCGGCCATCTGGTAATGGTGGTGTTGCATGGTTGGAATAATTTCGTTTCGATGCTCACGGGATGGAAGAAGGATCCTGATTACGGCGTAGAGTAGCGTGCGCCAACGACGCAGTTCCGGCATCGTGAGAAGCAATGGCGGAAAAGGCAGTATCACTGAACAACCCGGCCTACAAGCGTGACGAGGGAGCCTTGATCCGCCGCATACGTGACGGCGAGCACGAGCTTTTCTACGAACTGATCCAACCTTACGAGCGGCGCGTGTACTCCACCGCATTCGCCATTGTCCGCAATCCTGCCGATGCCGAAGACGTGGCGCAGGAGGCCATGTTGAAGGCCTTCAAACATCTCAAGCAATTCCGCGCGGAAGCTCGCTTCAGTACCTGGCTGGTTCAGATCACACTCAACGAAGCTCGCATGCGGATACGAAGAGAGCACGCGGAAGTCATGCAGCCGGTCACTAACCACCAGGATGAAGATGGCAACTACACCCCGCGCGACTTCGCCGACTGGCGCGAGATTCCGTCAGAAACCCTGGAGCGAAACGAGATCCGGCAGAAACTGATCGAGGCACTTGGATCGCTGGGACAAAAGTACCGCGAGGTTTTCGTACTCCGTGATGTGCAGAATTTGAGCATTGAAGAGACCGCAAAGGCGCTGGGGCTTTCCACAGCGTCAGTGAAGACCCGGCTGCTGCGAGCACGGCTGATGCTGCGCGACCTGCTGACTCCGGGGTTGAATGGCGGTTGGAGCAGCAAGATGTCTTATGCGAAGGGAACGAAGCCATGGTAGTGACGTGCGAAGAAGTATGGCGTGAAGTCTCGAACTATCTGGACGGCGAACTGCCCCCCGAGCCAGCGGCAGCATTGGAAGCTCATTTGAAGGGCTGCGGACGTTGCCAGGCAATCGTGCAGGGCACGCGCAATGTCATCAGTCTATACGGGGAGGAAAATATGATTCAGCCGCCTTTGGGTTACAGCCAGCGCTTGCGTCGCAGATTGGAGGAGAACCTGCCAGGCAAGCGAGGCACCGCATTTGGATGGATGGTGGCGGCTCTCGCAGCGATCCTGGTGGTGGGCAGCTATGAGGTCGCCAACTCCGCAGGGTTCCTGCATTCCACGCTGCGGTCCGAGCTGGCGCAGCCAGCCGCTGCAATCCCCCCAGAGCTAATGGTTGTGGTTTCCGATGAAGGAAAGACGTTTCATGTACCCGGGTGTACATTTCTGCATGACAAGAAGCTAAGGACGATCACTGCCGGTGAGGCCCAGCGGGAGGGTTATGCGCCCTGCGTACGTTGCCTGAAGAAGTATCTGACCGAAAGGATGGATGGGCAGCAGTCGTCTGGAGAGGTCGAAACGGCTGAGAAGTGAAATTTCGTCTGAGCTGGAGAAATCTGGATCCTCTGCTTTGCTCGGATGGCAGCGCAAACAGTATTGGCGATCCGGATGTAAATGAGGCCTCCGGATAAATATTTGTGCCGCTACCCGGAGGCCGAACCTTGTAGTCCTGGGGGGCGACTACTTCTTCATGTCGTCTTTCTTCATATCATCTTTCTTCATGTCGTCTTTCTTGGTCTTGCTTTTCGCTTTGGTCTTTGTGGCCTTCTTGTCCTTGGCCATGTCGTCTTTCTTCATCGAATCCTGCTTCGTGGTGTCTTGTTTCATGGCGTCGCCGGACTGGGCGAAAGCCGCCATGGACACAGCCAGGAAGCACATTGCCATTACTTTGCAGATCAACTTTCTCATGAAATTCTCCTAGTTTTGGGGTTTGGAATTGGGTCCACACTCATCTGTCCCGGCAATGAGATTCGCCTGCACACGCAAAGTTACATAACCGGGAAAGCGTGCCAATTCTACACCGAGCAGGGACAAAAGGGGCTGCGAAAAATCTAAACAGGAACCAAGTATTACCAAACTGCAAACCGGTAACCTGAATGGTTCATCACCTGATCGAAAACGCGTTCACTGGCTGCACGGTCGCTCCGATTATGCCGCCCTGCCCAAGGGCCTGAACAAACACAATTAGACGCAAGGCGCGGGCTTCAGAGCTAGGATCCAGTTTCAGTTCGATGTCTTGCGCAAATGCTTGATCCCGCTCGATCGAGCCGACCTTTACGATACTTCTGACGACCGCTGTATGTGTCAGTCGGCGGCCGGCATTTTCACCCTGAGCAACCTGCGATTCTGCATGGTCAAAAGCAATTGCGGCATAAACATTGGCTCGTTGTAATTTGTTATCTGCTCCCAAAGATCCTGTTTGAAGATGAGCGTGTAAAGTGTTTTGTAGGCCCCGCGAAACCGCCGACAGAACCACCGGGATCTTGGGCATTGACCGGGCTTTGGCAAACGCCCTGTCAGCCAGATCAGAATTGCTGCCTGTAAACTCGCTGGCTCCATCCACCACCATTTGCGGGGTATAGACGCCGTCCAGACCGAAACGCTTGGCATACTCGCCTTGCCTGTCGCTGTAGAAGCGGTCAGAATATGGGTCGCGCCAGCCAATATGATTCCAATAGTCAACATGCTCACTGAGCACGATGAGTTGTTCCCCGGCGATCGGTTGCTGATCCAGCTTCTGCAGCAATGCGTCCGCAGGCGGGCAACTCGAGCAACCCTCTGAGGTGAATAGTTCGACCAGCACCGGCGTGGCGGCGGATTCAGGGCTTGCGGGTCTCATCAAGATGACAACTGCCAGCCCGACAAGAACTATGGTAGGAATAAGCGCAATCTTCATGGGAGTCACCTTATTCTAGTGCTTCTAAGGGAGTGGATGCGCCCGGCAGGACAAAGTTACCGCGGATTGCTCCACTTAGAGCGGTTGTAACTTTTGTCGGTCTGGCGACTCTATATGGTCAGGAGTTTGAAAGGATTCTCATGTCTAACTTCTTACGTGGGTCTGCAGCCTTGGCCATCCTGCTGGCAGGCACAATTGCCTGTAACGCAGGAGATAAGGCGGTAACGGTTCCTGCGGCTGTGGTGGACTCGGCGGTTTCCCCTACTCACGAGCCTCAAACCGCAGTCATCGCCGGGGGATGCTTCTGGGGCATTCAGGCGGTGTTCCAGCATGTGAAAGGCGTAATTTCTGCGACGTCTGGATACTCCGGGGGCGCCGCCAACACGGCAGAATACGAAGTGGTAAGCACGGGCGAAACCGGTCACGCGGAGTCGGTAAAGATTACTTATGATCCGGCACAAATCACGTACGGACAATTACTGCGGGTGTTCTTCTCTGTGGCTCATGATCCGACGCAATTGAACCGCCAGGGCCCTGACTCGGGCACCCAATATCGTTCTGTTATTTTTTATGGCAGCGATGATCAGAAGCGGATTGCGGAGGCCTACATCGCTCAACTGGATAAGGCTGCCATTTTCCCGCGTCGCATCGTGACCCAGGTGGTTCCATTGAAGGCGTTTTACCCGGCCGAGGCTTATCACCAAGATTACGCCACACGCCATCCGAACGATTTGTACATCGTTTACAACGATGCACCGAAAGTAGTGCATCTACAGAAGCAGTTTCCGGATTTGTACAACGGAAAATAGCAGGTTCACGAGGAGTCGAGAATGTCTCAGTCTCAAGACAAAGACGGACCATCCGGCAAGTTGCATCGCCGGGCGTTTTTGGTGACCTCCGCTTCAGCCGTGGCTGGGCTGGCGCTGTGGTCAATGCGAAAACCGAATTTCGCGGAGGCTGCAGCAACCGGACAACAGCCGGGAGAAGTCGCGATTGTTCAGTTCTCCGATACGGGAGTGCGGCTGAAAAAGGTTCGTGTGGCAAAAGTGGTCAAGACGGAAGAGGAGTGGCAGAAGCTTCTGACGCCCACATCATTCAACATCACTCGCCACGCCGGCACCGAGTTCGCTTATAGCGGGAAGTACTGGGACCTCCACGACAAAGGCATTTATCGTTGTATCTGCTGCGACAATGCACTGTTCAGTTCCGAAACCAAATTTGAATCGGGCACGGGTTGGCCCAGTTTCTGGGCACCCATCGCGGCTGAGAATGTGAAAACGTCCAGCGACCTCTCTCTCGGGATGGAGCGAGATGCGGTTTCGTGCACACTGTGCGACGCCCATTTGGGCCACGTATTCGACGACGGCCCGAAACCGACGCATCTGCGCTACTGCATGAATTCGGTTTCGTTGAGATTTGTCGCAACGAAGGTCTAGCCTGGTCGCAATCGGCAAATGGAGGCCGGGCGTCCCGCCTGGCTTTGCCAGTTCAGTTTTCCTACGTCCAGCGGAACCAGCGCATGGCCAGCACGAAACTCACGCCTCCCCACAAGACCAATATCAGCAGGCGTCCGGCCTGGCTGCCCAGCGAGCTGCCTTCGAGAATCGTTGCTCTCAGCGCGTCATTCAGCGCGGTCAAAGGCAGCGCCCTGATGAACGGCTGAACCATCGCCGGAAATCGCTCATAGGAAAAAAATACGCCGGAGAATATCCACATCGGCATCATCACAAGGTTGATCAGGCCGCTGACACTCTCGATCTTCTGCGCCCGGCTGGCCGTCAACAGGCCGAGGCTTGCGAAGGCAATCGCACCTGTGGTCGCGAGCAGAACGATCGAGAACACCGATCCCAGAACTCGTAGATGAAACACCAGAACGCCAAACCCAAGCAGCAGGCCCACTTCGATCGCCATCAGGACCAGTCGGCTGCACGCGAGGGCCAGCAGGAAATCACTCTTGCGCAAGGGAGTGGCCACAAAACGCTTCAAGAGTTTGCGTTGGCGCATATCCACCAGCGCGAAGCCGATGCTCCACATGCCGGAGTTCATCACGTTCATTCCGATCAAGCCAGGAATGAGGAAGTCGATGTAGCGTGACCCGGGCTCGCTTGAGACCACTGCGGAGGTTGGCAATGGATCCTTGCGGCCGGCTGCGGACTGCAGAGCATCATCCAGCTCCGACTTCGAGAGCACGCTCTCCGGGCGCGCTGGATCGTAAAGATACTGGAAACCTCCGTTGCCGTCGGATTCAACTACAAGGTCGTATTTGCCGAGGCGAAATCCTTTGCGGGCGTCGAGCGCATCGACCACGGTGGCGCGGATGGAAGTCTTTTGTGGCGACCGCTCAATCAAACTCAGCACCTGCTGCGCGCCAGGCCCAGCCGCGATCGCCACCGACGTCTTATCAGCAGGCTTGTTGCGAAAAGCAACTCCGAGTCCGAGGGCCAGCAACAGAGGAAACACGAATACCCAGAAAATCACTTCGGGCTCGCGTTGAAGCTCACGCATTCGCGCTTTCACGAGATGGGCGAAGGCTGACCAGCGGCCGTTGCGAGGGGTGCGCGAGTCGGGTTTTGCGGGTGCTGGAATCGTTGATGCGGTAGTCATAAAAGGTAAGTCATTCTTCCCGCAAGTGTCGGCCGGTTAGATTGACGAATACGTCCTCCAGGCTGGCCTGACGCGTGGTCAGATGCAAGAGTTGCGATCCTCGCTTCTCCACTGCATCCAGCAGCGCCGGAATCGTCAGATGCGGCTCACGCACGGTCAGGCAAACCAGATCGCCATCCTGGCGGACCGCCTCCACACCGGGCAGTGTCCGCCAAGCATCGAGTGCATCGCTGCCGCTCGAACTTCCGGCTGCCTCAAACTCCACAACATGATGTCCGCCGAGTCGCTCAATCAGGTCGGGAGGTGTCCCTTCGGCGATGATCTGGCCGTGATCAATGATGGCCAGACGGTCGCAGAGGCGCTCGGCTTCGTCCATGTAGTGCGTGGTGAGCAGAACCGTGCCGCCGTTTCTCTGGAAATTGCGGACTAGGTCCCAGAGCTGTCGCCGACTCTGTGGATCAAGGCCTGTCGTGGGTTCATCGAGAAAAAGAATTCTGGGATTGCCAACCAAAGCTGTGGCAACCGCAAGCCGCTGGCGTTGTCCGCCGGAGAGCTTACCCACCCAGGCGTCTGCCTTCTCACCCAACTGGAGGTCGTCAAGCACTTCGCTGGAGGAACGAGGCTCGCGATAGAAGCTGGCGAAAAGCTCAATGGTTTCGCGAACGGTTAGTTTTTCGGAGAGCCGAGTTTCCTGCAGAGAGATTCCCATCCACTCGCGGAGTTGCCGAGGGTTTTCTTGCCAGGTATGGCCAAGAATAGTCACTTCACCGGCGGTGGGAGCGAGCAGGCCCTCCAGAATTTCGATGGTCGTGGTCTTCCCTGCTCCGTTGGGACCCAGCAAACCGAAACATTCTCCGGCTTGAATTTCAAGGGTCAGCCCGCGCACGGCTTCGACCTTGCCATCGTAAGTCTTGCGTAGATCCTGACAATGGATGGCGGTGGCCATTGGGAAATTCTAGCGTACTGTCTTGAACGTTGATGGACGGGCGAGACGCCTGCCCTCCCACGCGATCAGTCGGTATCTGCCTTGTCGGAAACTACGGTGTGCTTCGCCACTGGTACCGGCACATTCCCCTTGCGATCACGCCACAAGATCGCGTTGAGCACTGCCGGATTCGCGGCGTCGGGCCGGGAGAAATCCATTTTCGCCGACTCCTTCGCCCCTTGTCCTCGTGCCGGATTCACTTGGTAGATCAAGCCATTGTCACGATTGCTCCAGTCCGCCGTGAAGGCAGGTTGGTCGCCTGCGCCTGTCAATAGAGGCGCCATGAGCGGCGCATATCCGTCGTTTTGGTTCATGGGAGGCAAACCTAACAACGTCTCCGCCGTATGAATCATGCCCACCGTGGTGTAGAAATTGTGGTCCACAAAGGGACGCTGCGCCGAGCCAGGAGAATACTTGCTGATCTCGAACGCAATGGAGCGATGCGCGTCCACGTGATCGGCTCCGTCTTGAGCATCGTCTTCGAGAATAAAAATGGCGGTGTCGTCCCAGTACGGACTATGCGACACCGCTTCCACCACTCGACCGACAGCGAGATCGTTGTCAGCAACAGATGCGGCTGGGCGAGGTTTGCCCGGCGCCGTGCCATGGGTGTGGTCATCCGGTAGATAGAGCAACACAAATGCCGGCAGCTCAGTTCCCTTTCCTGCCTTGCGTGCCCGCACAAAATCATCAAACTCGTTGAGAAATTCATCGGCTCGAAGCTGGTCGGGATATTCGGTATTGAATTCGGGAAACAGGGGATCGTAGTGGTCGCGCAGAGCCGCTTTGGTTGGTTCCATACCCTTCATCAAGGGAACATTCCAAGGCCATGGACTCGCCGAGCCGTGAGGCTGGCCGAGGTTGGCAGGGAACAGTTCGCCCTTTTTCACCATCGCCCTTTCGCAGATGTCGTCGGGCGCAGGCTTGTCATCATGCGCGGTCATTTTGTCTTCCGTTTGCCTGCACCAGTTTGCGCTGAGAAACTCCCCGTAGTCTCTGTAGGTGAAGCCGTGACGGGCCAGATTGTCCCAGATGTAACCGGTGCCGGGTTCATTCACGTCAGGCAGGCCCTGTTCGAGGGGGAACTCCTCGGCGACGGCACCACCGAAATCGTAGGTCCGCTCGTTGCTGCGATAGGCGATTTGCCAGGTGTGTTCGTTGTAATCACTCGTGATTGCTGCGGTGGACCAATTGTGCCCATTGCCGGAAACTTCTCCGCTGTCGTAGAAATTGTCCAGCACGCCAAATTGCAGCGCCAGTTTGTGCAAATTGGGAGTCACGTCCGCGCCATACATGGTGAGGGACGGATCCCCATCCCCGACTTTCAGGTCACCCAGGATCTGATCGTAGGTGCGGTTTTCTTTGAGGATGTAGATCACATGCCGAATCGGGTTGGCCTTCTGCGCGAATTTGATTTGGCCGGCGTCGGTGAGGAAAAGATTGCTCTCTTCTACCTTGTGGGTGAATTCCGGCAGCCGCTTCTCCAGTTCCGAATACGAAATGCGGGCGACCGAGCCGTAAAGCAAGGTCGGGAGATAGGGATGCTCGTGATGTCTCTTCTCGTTTTTCAGAATGCTTGGCCCATTGTTGGGCCCCGTCCCCTGGCCCTTGGAGCTCGCTATCAACAAATCATTGCCTGTCATCGCTAACGCCGTGGGATACCAATCCGTGGGCAGAAATCCTGATGCACGATCTGTGGGAGTTTCAGCACCCGCTTCGGCTGACGTCGCTGCGACGTGGGTTTGAAAAACCGCGACCGCATTCAGCGAGGCGTCGGCAACGAACAGGTGTTCTCCATCGGGGGAAAGGGCCAGCGCACTGGGGTAGGTTCCTGCATACTTCTGTCCGCTGACAGTAGTATCGTACAGCCGTTGTACCTTGCTGGTATCCGTCGAGATCACAGCCACTCGGTCAACATTGGCAAGTGCGACATAGAGCAGTTTCTCGTCAGGACTCAACAGCATTGCCGTCGGATGCGAGCCTGACGCAGCCGCATCTTTCGGTTCGAGCAGGGGAATCCAGCGGCTCACCTCTCCCTTCTCCAAGTCCAGTTCCGCCACGCGGGACGCATTCCAAAGGCTGCACCAGGCGCGCCGACCGTCGCGGGTCGCGACCACGGTATAAGGAAAGGAAGCAGGGACCCAGTCGTGGATGCTGAGGTCGAATTGCTTCAACACCTGGCCGCTGGATGCATCCAACAGGACGGCGCTGTCGGAGTAATTGTTGGCTACCAGGATCCGGTCAGCGTCCTTTTCTGACCCAGGAATCACGGCGAGTCCGGAGGGATAAGGAAGAACCGTTCCCGGCCCAGTCTTCTGCAGACCATCTGCGATCTTTTTCCCGGGCGCGATCTTCTGCGGCGCGATTGCGATGAAACGCTCCCAGGAAATCCTGCCGTCAGTAAACTTGTAAACGGCGATGCCGTTTCCCGTGTCGTGCGGCTGTTCTCCAGTGGGATCGGTGACCGAGCCAACCGACGCATAGAGATGGGATTCGTCCCCACTAAAAGCCAGCCCGACGAAGTAGCTCTGATGGGCCCCATCGGGCAGACGGTCTTCCGGAAAATCTGTGATCTGGTTTGTGGTCAGATCAATGATGGCGATGGACTGATGTGCCTGCGCTTTCTGAGAGCCATATCCGGCGTGCAAAATCGCGGCGTAATGCTGATCCCTGCCGACTGTCATCGCACCCGCGAACCCGTTCAACGGCCCCAGAAATCCCGGTGACGGAACGCTCAACACCTTGCTTGTGGACAATGGTATCTGGCGGGATGATTGGGGATTTTGGGCCAGAAGCACACCGAGGCTGATACTTAAAAACCAGGCAGTCGCATAGAAAACGGGGCGCAATTTATTGCCTCCTAAAGGGCTCGAAATACAAAACCGGCCAGACTCACTGGCCGGCGACTGCAAGAAACGCATTCTTAGTATTACATTAATGAGTTTCTGTAGCTGCTTGATGCATCGTCGGTTCTGGACTCGCGTTATGGCGCACATCCGCTCCGCGTACCCAGAAGATTACATCCTCAGCGATGTTCGTCGCATGATCGGCGACCCGTTCCAGATTGCGCGCGACCAGGAGCGCATCCAGAGCCTGCCGGGTGACCTCGGGACGATCATTCATGGTTTTCACCATGTTGATGAAAGCTTCGTCCTTCATGCGGTCCACTACGCTATCCATTTCAAGCACCGCCTGCGCCAATTCGGCTTTACCCTCAATGAACGATTCCAGGGATCGGCGCACCATGGCAGAAACGGCGGCCGCCATACGCGGAATATCAATAGGAAGGTCGGCCTTGGGTAGTTCGACTAAATCCATCACGCGCTCGGCAATATTGACGGCCTGATCGCCAACCCGCTCCAGATCAGAATTGATCTTGGTGACCGCCAGAATAAAACGCAGATCCACAGCGATGGGCTGCTGCAGAGCCAGCAAATCAAAGGCGAGTTCATCAATCTCGCGCTCGGTCTGATTGATCTGCGACTCGCCTTCCAGCACCAGGTGGCAGCGTGCCAGGTCGCGGTCAATATAAGCCTGGCAGGCGCGATCCACTGCCTGCTCGGCCAGCCCTCCCATGCGGAGTAGCCGCGTCCTCAGGTCGTCCAACCCTTGCTGAAATCGAGTACGCATTATCCAAACCTGCCTGTAATGTAGTCCTCCGTACGCTTGTCGGAGGGAGTTGTGAAAATCTTTTCGGTCTTGTCGAACTCAATCAGCTTGCCTAGCAGGAAAAACCCGGTGAACTCCGCCACCCGGGAGGCCTGCTGCATATTGTGAGTCACAATTACAATAGTAAACTTTTCCTTGAGCTGAAAGATCAATTCTTCGATTTTTCCCGTAGAAATCGGATCCAGGGCGGAACACGGCTCGTCCATCAGGAGCACTTGGGGCTCGACCGCGAGGGCACGAGCGATGCAAAGTCGTTGCTGCTGGCCCCCAGACAGGCTTGCTCCCGACTTCTTGCGCAAAGAATCCTTCACTTCATCCCACAGGGCCGAGAGCTTCAGCGAGCGCTCCACGATGTCATCCAAACGCACCCGGTCATGGAATCCGTTCAGCTTCAAGCCAGCAGCGACGTTGTCGTAGATGGACATGGTAGGAAACGGGTTCGCTTTCTGAAACACCATGCCGATTCGGCGGCGGATCTGCACCGCAGCAGTACCGTTGTAAACATCCAGTTCCCCAACCCGCACGCGGCCGGTGGCCCGCGCATCGGTAATGGTCTCGTGCATGCGGTTGAGGCAACGCACGAACGTTGATTTGCCACAGCCCGAAGGACCAATCACCGCCGTCGCATGGTTGGCGGGAGCCTCCATGGTGATGTCATACAGGGCCTGGGTCTTGCCAAACCATGCATTTAGTTTTTCGACCTTGATCCCCACTCCCATAGCTCAGTTGGCTCCTTTGAGCGTTCCTCTGCTGGCGGCGATGCGGACGGCGCTCACGGCCATGACGATCAGAACAATTAAAATTAATGCACCTGCCCACGCCTGGCGATGCCACTCGTCGAAGGGCGAAATCGCGTAAGTAAAAATCTGCAGCGACAGCGCGGCCGTGGGCTGATTTATTTTCCAGTTCCAGTACTGATTGCCGAAGGCAGTAAAAAGCAGAGGTGCGGTCTCTCCCGCAACCCGGGCAAAGGCCAGCATAACACCGGTGATCACGCCTGAGGTCGCTGTACGCAAGGTGATTGAAAGGGTGGTACGCCAGCGCGAAACTCCCAAGCCGTAAGCGGCTTCCCGCACCGCGTTAGGTACCAGGAGGAGCATTTCTTCGGTAGTGCGCGTGATGGTCGGAATCATCATGATGGCAAGAGCCACGCCACCTGCCAGCGCCGAAAAATGCCCTTGCGAGAGCACCACGATGCCATATGCGACGATGCCGACCACGATGGAAGGGACACCGTTCAACACATCCGCCGTGAAACGAACCAGATTGCCAAAACGGTTGCGGCCGTACTCCGCCAGATAAATTCCCCCGCCGATTCCAATCGGCACTCCCATCGCGCTGGCAATGAGCAGGATCCAGGCCGAACCCGCGATTGCATTAGCCATGCCACCGCCAGCTTCGCCTACGGGTTTCGGAGTCTGTGTGACAAACGCCCAGTTAATCGAACCAATGCCTTTGTAAACCAGGTAGCCAAACACGGCACCCAGCGGCAACAAAACAAGAACCACCGCCGCCGCCGCTGCAAACGTCATCAGCGAATTGACCCCACGCCGCCAAAGGCCCAGCGGGGCAATCGCTACACCGGAAGCAGTGGACATAGTTTCAGACATGGCTTCTCGCCGGAGTGCCGCGGGTTACCGTCCAGACCAAAAACTGCGCCAGAATATTGACGATGATGGTCACGAGAAACAACGCCAGCCCGATTTCCACGAGTGAGCTTAAATATACGTCCCCAGTAGCTTCGCTGAATTCGTTGGCGATGACGCTGGCCATGGTATATCCAGGAGCAAAAAGAGACCGCGCAATTTGAGGATTGTTGCCAATCACCATGGTCACAGCCATCGTCTCGCCCAAAGCGCGGCCCAATCCCAGGATGATTCCGCCCATGATTCCAGCGCGGGCGTTCCGGAGCACACCCGTGCGAATCATCTCCCAGCGAGTGGCTCCCAAGGCCAAGACGGCTTCCCGCTGATTCTGAGGGACCGCAGTCATCACTTCTCGCGTGATCGAAGAAATAATTGGCACTACCATGATGGCCAGAATGACTCCTGCTGCGAGCATTCCAATGCCATAGGGGGCCCCTTCAAACAAACCGGTCCAGTGGAAATAACGTGCCAGCCAAGGCTGCGCATAATCCCGCAGCAAGGGCACAAGAACAAACAGTGCCCAGAGTCCGTAGATCACACTGGGAATCGCGGCTAGAAGCTCGGTGGTAAAGGCCAACGGTCCCCGAAGCCAACCGGGCGACATTTCGGTGATGAATACCGCCACACCAATTGCCAGAGGGACGGCGAGGATCAACGCCAACAGCGAAGAAACCAGCGTTCCATAGACGAATGGCAAAGCGCCAAAGTGCAGGTTGACGGGATCCCAGTCGCTCTGAAAGAAAAACTTCCAGCCGAAGGCTTGCCACGACAAAGATGACTTGGTAACCAGCTCGTAAACAATCAAACCAACCAATGCCAGCACGCAAAGCGCGCACGCCAGCATCGCAAAGTGAAAAATACCGTCTGCGACATCACTATTTCCGACATCAACTAGAAGACCGCCCTGCCCTTCTGGTTTAGGCACAACCTCAGGTTTTGCAACAGGTTGCGGTCCATTCAAGCGAGGCGCTCCTAGGCTTGGGTTGGCCATCGTCGGCAAGGCTAGCAGAGTCGTGTTACAGCAGTGTTAAAATACCCCTTGCCGTTCAGTGCTAAGTCTAACTTGAACATGGGTGGAGCGAAAAGGTTTCGAGGAATTTCCTCAGTTGCATTTTCAGCAGTTCCCCTGTAAGTTTTCGTTCTCTGTTTGGACCAGTATCAGTTATGCCGATTGACCGAAAACGCTGTCGCGTAGGTTTTCAGAAATTGTACCGGGAGTTGGCCAAGCTGCCGACAAATCCGGCGCCGGAAAGCGTCCACAAGATGCGCACGAATGGCCGCCGAGTGGAAGTCCTGCTCCGCGAAATTGTGCCCGATCTAAGCGGCAATGATAAGAAGCTCTTGAAGATGCTGATGCGGCTGCGTAAGAAAGGTGGCCAGGTTCGGGATCTGGATGTGGAAATCAACGCATTACGCAGTCTGAAGTCTCCCGAGGGAAATGGTCACAAATCTCAACTGTTGGAAGTTTTGGTGCAGGAGCGCATCGAGAGGGAAAGGAAACTAGCCAAGGCTCTCGATCGAAAGACCGCGAACGAAATACGGAAACGCCTCAAGCGCGCGATTGGACGCATGGCGATACCGGCGGATGTCGATCCCCTGACCTTAACGAGGCTTAAGCTTGCCCAACTAAGCCGCGATCATGCGCCTCTGACGGAAAAAACGTTGCATCAGTACCGCATCGTCGGCAAACAAGCCCGCTATATCGCCGAACTGGCTCCCGACGCGCAAGCCAAAAGCGTCGTGCGGCAACTCAAGCAGATGCAGGATGTGATCGGCGATTGGCACGATTGGCTCAAGCTGACCCAAAGAGCGGAAGCACTGTTCGGCGGGGTGCGTGATTCCTCCCTGGTCGCCCTGCTGCGAAATGTGACTCAGGCCAAATTCCGCCAGAGTCTTGATGCTGTCGCTGAGATCCGGACAGCCCTTGCGGCGAAGAAAACTGAGTCCGCCGTCGGCGCTCCAAAGCGCAAACCGTTACCTGGCTCACCCCGTCCCACTAGCGCAGTCGCCTAGGCGAAAATTGCGAGGCTTAAGTGACAAGGAATTCCAATACAGAAGACGACTCTGCCCACACGAAACAGCCGCCCAAGCCTCAAGTGTCTGCTTCTTATTCGAAGCCCACGATTTGCATTCCCGATCGCAGCACGACACAAGTTCCAGCGGCGTTCCACCCTTAAGTTTCAGTAGCTACCTTCATGCGGGGGACAGCGTGAGCCCTTACCTTCAGAAACCTTGTGCTGGTGTGCCTTGTTCGCTAATTCTCTCCACTCTCCCCTTCCTGAGCGGTACACTATTGCCCTTCCGCTATGCCGACTTTTGCCGCCGTTGATATCGGATCGAACTCCGTACGCCTGAAGATTGCGCGCCTGACCCGGCATCGCCTTACCGGTATCCATGAAGACCGCGAGGTCACGCGCCTGGGTGAATCCGTATTTCGCAGCGGGTTTCTTTCTCCTGACGCCATCGCCAGCACGGTGAAGGTGCTGCGTCGGTTCCATCGTGCGGCGCAAAATGCGGGCGCAGACACGGTACGGGTCGTGGCTACGAGCGCTCTGCGCGATGCCCGCAATTCACGTGCGTTCTTGGAATGGGTGCGCTCTACGACGGGCTGGCACGTCGAAATCATTTCGGGCCTCGAAGAGGCCCGTCTGATTCACTTGGGGCTGGTATCAACCCTGCGAGTAACTTCTTCACCGGCATTGATGGTTGACCTCGGCGGCGGTAGTTGCGAATTGACGATTTCCAGTCAGAGCCACATCCGGAGCACCGTCAGCCTTCCCCTCGGAGCCGTCCGTCTGACCAATGAATTCCTGGCTCACGATCCTGCCCGCAAGTCCGAGCTGCGCCAGTTGCGCGGATTCGCTGCTCGCGAAATCGAGCGCACGGCTGACCGCATCAAGCGGGCCCGGCCCAAGGTAGTGATTGCAACCTCTGGAACAGCAGAGTCACTCGCAGCTGTGTGCCATGGTCTATATAAGACCAAGGCTTCGCGGGCCACGGCCGTTTCGCGGACCCAAATGCGGCGAATTGCGAAGCTCCTGGCTCGACTGCCCCTGGCAGATCGCTCCAAGCTCTCGGGCGTAGGGCCCAGACGCGCTGAAATCATCGTCGCGGGAGCCGCGGTTTATCTGGATCTTTTGGAACGTTGCCAGCTTTCCGGATTCCGATATTCCCCCCTCGGACTGCGGGACGGGCTGCTGGCCCAGATGGCTGCGGATCATGATCGCAATACCCGTTCCGGTAAGCAGATTGAATCGGAGCGCTGGGATTCAATTCGCGCTGCAGTAGCCCACTACCGCGTGGACATGAATCACGCGCTGCAGGTGCGAGTATCTGCTATGCATCTCTTTGCGGCGCTCAAGTCGGTGCACAGTTTGCCCCCCGAATACGAGGAATGGCTCTCCGCTGCCGCCATGCTTTATGAGGTCGGTGACTACGTGAATCGCAATGGCAGGCACCGGCACACGCACTACATCATTACCCATTCTGAAATCCTGGGCTACACACCGGAACAACGACGCATTATCGCGGCTGTCGCGCGCTATTTGGGAAAGTCGAGACCGGCGCCCGCCGATGGCGCGATCAAAGTCCTACTGCGCCCGGACCAGGATTGCATCCCCAAGGCTTCCCTGCTGCTGCGGCTCGCCCGCGCGCTCAACTTGAGCCGGACAGCCGCCGTTGCCAGGGCAAGGGTCCGTCTCCACGACGGTGAGGTAACGTTGACCCTTATTCCCAAGCGACGCAGCAGCGTTGACCTGGAACTGTGGGCAGTCGAGAAAGAGAAGAGTTATTTTCGAGAAGTCTTCGGCCGCGAACTCTCCGCTGCGGCAGCATAGAGCAGGCGCAATATCTTCGGAGTCAGGCACCAGTGGAAGAGCGCCGAATTGCGTCCGAGCTCCACTTTCGCGACCGCTCCCTTCTTTAAATCGATCCCAGTCTCACAACCAGTTTCGGTAATGCTACGTCCCAGGAATTCGCTGAGATTGGGATTGTGGCCGACCACCATGATTGCTTCATGTTTGGAATACTTTTCCAGGAGACTGCGAAAGTTGGCAAAAGTGGCCTGGGGACGAAGTGCGTCTTCCAGTTGCAGTTTGCCTTCATGACTCAGTTCGTTCCCCACGAGCGAGGCGGTTTGTGCAGCGCGCTTCAGAGGGCTGGAGATGATGACATCCACGTGGACATCCAGCGCCACCAGAGCCCGGCCCACGATTCCGCATTGCTCGATGCCCTCTTTGTCGAGTGCGCGTTTTTCGTCCTTATTCGTGTTCGATAACCTCTCACCCGCACTGGCGTGACGCAAGAAGTAAATAATCATGCTGGCTTATCGTTCCTTTCCAATCACGGTTCTTCTGGTTCTCACCGCTGGAGCGGCCGGAATAGTGTCCAGGCTTTGCTTGCCCTCAGCCAGACTGATTAGGAAGTCCTGCGCGCCAAAGGCAGTCGCTCCCACCGGAACTCGGCGTTTGCCTTGCGCACGCCAGGCCCGAATGTAACTGCCGTCCTTCTGCAAGAAACGGGATTTCACGTTATCCACCAGATATGACTCCAATATCTCCTGCCGGACGCGCTCCCGCAGCAGTTCGTCTTTGACGGGGAAAATCACTTCCACGCGCTCATATAAGTTGCGTGGCATCCAATCGGCACTGCCCAAATAAACCTCTTCTTCGCCGCCATTAGCGAAATAATAAATGCGGCTATGCTCCAGGAATCGCCCCACAATGCTGCGCACCCGAATGCGATCACTCACTCCACGCACTCCCGGGCGCAAGGCACACATTCCACGAACCACCAAATCGATCGTCACCCCTGCCTGCGACGCTTTGTAGAGGGCGGTGATCACCGTTTTGTCCACCAGCGCATTCATCTTGGCGACAATGTGGGCGGGCCGCCCATGGCGCGCGTGCTCCTCCTCTCGCGCGATCAGCGCCAGGCAGTGTTCCGCCAGATCCAGCGGCGCGACCATAAGCGGGCCATAGTTAGGATGTTCCGCATACGCAGTTAGAAAGCTGAACACGTCGTGAACCGCCCCGGTGATTTCGGCGTCCGCGGTTAGCAAACTCAGGTCGGTGTAAATGCGTGCGGTCGCGGTGTTGTAGTTGCCCGTCCCAAGGTGAGCGTACCGTCGAGTCACTCCGTCGGGGTCCTGACGGACCAGCAGCGACAGTTTGCAGTGGGTCTTCAGCCCGACCAGTCCGTGAAATACCTGGACACCTGCGTCTTCCAGGTCGCGGGCCCACCGGATATTCGAGGCCTCATCGAATCGTGCTTTCAGCTCCACCACCGCTGTTACTTCCTTCTTCGCGGCTGCCGACATCAATGCGGGCACGATCAGCGAGTGCTCACTGGTGCGGTAGAGCGTCTGCTTCATTGTGACTACACGCGGGTCCTCTGCGGCAGACTCAATGAAAGAGACAACCGCATCGTACGAATCAAAAGGATGATGCAACAGCACGTCATGCCGGCGCAATTCTTCGAACAGGTCCTGTGATTTCGCCGTCAGGCGAAGCTCTCGCGGCAGGAAAGGCTTGAATTTCAGGTCTGGATGCCGTGTCTGCTCGTAGATATTGAACAAACGTGACAGGTTTACAGGGCCATTCACGGAAAACACTTGCCATGGCTCCAATTCAAAATTGGTCCGCAAACGCTCGATGATCTCCGGATCGGCCTCGGATTCGATTTCGAGGCGAACGGCATCCCCTTTCCTCCGATTGTGCAGTTCGGTGCGAACCGACTCCAGTAGATTGCGAGATTCCTCTTCCGCCAGATAAAGATTGCTGTTACGAGTGACCCGGAACGCCGCCGAAGAGATAATGTCGTAGCCGTAATACATACGAGCAGCATGGTGGGCAACCAGGTCCGCCAGGAATATGAAATCGTCGGTACCTTCTGCAGGCAAACGAACCAGACGCGGCAACGCACGCGGCACAGTAACGACACCGGTGTACGTCATAGAGGAGCGCCGTCTGCGGCGCAGCAGGAACGCCACACACAGCGCCTTGTTGATGACGCGCGGGAAAGGATGCGCCGGATCCACGGTGACCGGCGTCAGCAGGAGATCAAGCTCGCGCTCGCAATAGTCGTTGACAAAGGCCCGGGCCTTTGCGTCCAGTTCGTGCAGACCAAGCACCCGAATACCATTCTGAGCCAGCATCGGCCGCAGTTTTTCATTCCAGCAAAGATACTGATCGTCCACGAAGTCGTGCGTAACTCGTGAAACCAGATCGCGCTCTTCTACCAGAGTGAGACCATCTGGACCGGCCTCGGTATAACCATCCTCGATTTGCTGGACCAAGCCGGCCACCCGCACTTCGAAAAATTCGTCCAAGTTGCTGGCGGTGATGGAAAGGAACTTTAGTCGCTCCAGAACCGGATTGCTTTCGTCTTGAGCTTCCTCCAAAACCCTCCGATTGAAGGCCAGCCAAGACGCTTCCCGGTTGATGTAGTAGGCCGGATTGTCGAGCGAAGTACGAGCCATAAAATAATCTAAACGCTGACCAGCGGTGTCACGGCTTTTTCGGAGACACGGATCTGCCGTCGCCTTCGGAGGGGCGGGCATGTGTCTTACGATCCCAAACTGCAATTCTGTGCCCGTCGGACGTATCAGGAACATGGAATGCTTTTCCAAGCGAACGCGGACTTCGGCTCGGGGTACGTTCCACTCCTCGGGCAAAATGTCGGCGGCATGAAGTGGTGTGTGCTCCCCAACATAGATTGTGTCCTTCACCTGCACCGACACCTCGTAGTAGGGATCATCTTTCGTGATAGGAGTATCCACTTGATAGTAGAGGACCCGAGTACGGACCTTTTGCTGAACATCCACGATCGTCCCCGTCTCGTACTGTTTGTTGGCCCCATACCCAACAGTCACGAAGAGCGCAACCAGAAGCGCCACAAGAAAACATTTCATGCTGACAGTATAGAGTAACGGTTTATATCGAGTTTCAGACGGCAAAGGGCGCCAGTAGTTTCGCTGGCGCCCTTCTTTTCCTTTAAAGTCTTGCTCTTTTGGTTGGCTCGATTGCATTCCATTCCCACCGGTGAGACGGAATCGCGACTACCGAACCTGTTTGATCTCCACTTTCACCTTGGCAGCGACGCTATCCGGCAAGGGTGCGTAAGTTAGCTCCGCTGTCATCTTTTGGCCATCGTCAACCATCCAGTTCAGAAAATCGGCAATTATTTTTCCCTTCGCCGCATCCTTGGACTGAGCTGGTATCAGCAGCCAGGTAAAACTCGATATAGGATACGAGTCTTTGCCCGGCGCATTGGTAATGGAAACTCGGAAGTCTGCCGGCATGGTTTTGACCGACGCGGCCGCCGCGGTGACGCTGTCCAAGCTGGCCTTCACAAATTCCCCGGATGGGTTCTTCACGACTCCGTAGGGAATCTTGTTCTGGACCGCGTAGATCAGTTCAATGTAGCCAATCGAACCCTGCATCTGCCGGACCATGCCAGCAACGCCCTCGTTGCCTTTGCCGCCCAGGCCGACCGGCCACTTTACCGATGTGTTCTTGCCGACCTGAGATTGCCAGTCTGAACTTACTTTGGAAAGGTAGTCGGTGAAGATGAATGTAGTACCGCTACCGTCAGACCGATGGATGACAACGATGGGATCGTTGGGCAGCTTAACACCAGGATTTGGCCCAGCAATGGCCTTGTCATTCCAGCTTGTGATCTTGCCCAGAAAGATGCCGGCCAAGGCTTCCGGCGTGAATTTTAGGTCCCCGCTCACCCCGGCGACGTTGTAGGCGGGAACCACTGCTCCGAGCACTGTCGGCACGTGCAAAATCTTAGTCTTCGACTGAGCCAGCTGTTCATCGCTCATCGGCCCGTCACTGGCGCCGAAATCCACCGTCCCAGCGAGCACCTGACGAATGCCGCCGCCGCTTCCAATGGACTGATAGTTAATCTGGATATCGGGATGCGCGTCGTGGTACTTACTAAACCATTTCGAGTACATGGGATAGGGGAACGTTGCTCCAGCCGCATTCAACGTGGTTTGAGCCAGGGCTGGGAGGGACAGGGCGAGACACAAAAGCGCGATGCGACGAATCACGCGTGATTCCTCCTGGTGATTTGAAGTCAGTCTTAAGCTTCTATGTTGATTGTTACAAAACGGTTACAGGTTCGTGAATTTATAATGAAAGGCCCAAGCCCCGCTTCAACTTAGGGTTTGGCAGGCACCTCTGCGGCACTCAGCCTTGCGATTTCCTGAGCAAACAGGGGGTTGTGCGGGAACTCGTCTCGCAAGCCAACTAGCAGTTCGCGGGCATGCGGCTTGTTTTTCTCCCGGACGTAAGCGATTGCCAAAAGGATGCGCGCGAACGGGGCGAGGTAGTGACCGCGTTCCGCAGTCAACTGCAGTTCTGAGATTCCCTTTTGTTTGTCAGCTGAGATGCCTCCCAACCGCACCAGCCACCGGATGGGAGCAGCCATGCTACCTATAATGTACTGACTGACTCCCGTCGCGAGGTGGGCATCGTAACACTGCGGATCCACCACTTGCAGTTGTTCCGCCCATGCGGTCGCTTCCTTGGTGTAGTGCAGCGAGGCTAGATTGCGTTTTTCAATCAGAGCGGCGTAATCGGCTTTGAGACCTGAAGACAGGGTGAGGGCGAACAGCGCATCCCGGTCCTTTGCGTCCTTCGCCAAGCGAGCATGGGATCGGCTGTCGGCCTGCTCCAGGGCCGCATCGAAGCGGGTTCGAATCGCAGGATCAGGGGTCAACTTCTTGCGCGACTCAAAAGTCTTGTCATCCTCATAAAACTGCGACTCCAGCACTCCCAGCCGGCTGAGTTCAGAGAACAGGAGTCCCGCAGCTTCACAGGCGTGCCCGGTCGGATCGTTCGGATGTTGCCGCTCCCATCCCAGAAAGGCCTGATTTGCCGGCTCAAACTCCAAGTTATATAGCAAAGCGAAGCCGCGATCGAGGCCGTCGGCACTGGAGACGGAGGCGGTCACCTGTGCCGACGCAAGGGACGCCAACCCGACGGCGCTGACCAGCCCCAGGCATCTGGCACTCTGCTTCAAAAGGTTCGCCATCCCGAATGTTTGAATTCTCTCCACTTGTTCAGTTTAGATGCACCCCACAGCATCGCGCCCCGCAAGTTTGCAAAATGATTGTAAAATAAGAAACTCCCGCCTCAGTTTGACGCACCCCTAACCCTTTGTTAGCTTGGAGAGTCCTCTATTCATACGGTTGCGAACGCCTGCAACGGCGAAAAGACACTCTTATGTCCCTAAAATTCCGTGGTGTTGACTTTATCGGTTTTGACGCTCTGCTCAGCGACGACGAGCGCCTGGTTCGTGACACTTCCCGCAAGTTCATCGAAGACAACCTCATTCCCATCATCGAGGAATGTAACCGCGCCGGACGGTTTCCCCGCGAACTGGTGAAGCCGATGGGAGATCTGGGCTTTTTTGGCGCCAGCCTTAAGGGCTACGGTTGTGCTGGAATGTCTAACGTTGAGTACGGGCTGGTCATGCAGGAGATGGAGCGCGGGGACTCCGGCGTCCGTTCGTTCGTCAGTGTGCAATCGGCCTTGGTGATGTATCCGATTTACGCTTTCGGCAGTGATGAACAGAAACAGACCTGGCTACCCGCGATGCAAAAAGGCAACAAGCTCGGCTGCTTTGGACTCACCGAGCCCGATTTCGGATCGAACCCCGGCGGCATGCGCACGCGCGCCCGCAAGGTAGGAAAAGAATACGTCCTGAACGGCGAAAAGATGTGGATCACGTCCGGCTCCATCGCCGACGTCGCCGTCATTTGGGCCAAGGTGGAAGACGAAGACAACAAAGTCCGCGGCTTTCTGGTGGAGACTGACCGCCCCGGTTTCAAAGCCGAAGACATTCACGGCAAATGGTCGCTGCGCGCGTCAGTGACTTCCGGGCTTTCGATGCAGGACGTTCACATCCCTGAGAGCAATCTTCTTCCCAAGAGCGGCGGACTGAAGTCTCCCTTGATGTGCCTGAATCAGGCCCGCTATGGCATCGCCTGGGGAGCAATCGGCGCTGCCATGTCCTGCTATGACTGCGCCTTGCAGTATGCGCAGTTGCGCAAACAGTTCCATGACAAGCCCATCGCTTCGCACCAACTGGTCCAGGAAAAACTGACCTGGATGATCAACGAAATCACCAAAGCCCAGTTACTAGTACTGCAGGTCGGACGATTGAAAGATGCGGAAAAGGTCGAGCATCAGCATATCTCCATGGCCAAGCGAAACAACGTCTGGATGGCCCTCGAATGCGCCCGCATGGGCCGCGACATTCTCGGCGCAAACGGTGTGGCGGATGAATACCCTCTAATGCGCCACATGATGAACCTTGAGTCGGTGAAGACTTACGAGGGCACCCACGACATCCACACGCTGATCATCGGAGCCAGCGTCACGGGGATTGACGCGTTCTGAGGGGAGTGCCTGAAAGAGAGCGTCCCAAATGACTGTCTTGGTTCCACTTACGATCATTGTCGGCGGCTCGCTGGCAGCCGGCTTTATTGCTAGTTGGAAACAACGTCGCGCCGACCGTCATCACTTCGCTGCCTTTGTTGGTTTCAGCAGCGGGATTGTTGCGGTAACTACCACCGCGATTCTCTGGCTCGCAGCAGCCCAGCCTGCAAACCTTCGTCCGGCATGGCAAGGGTTCATGTTTCTTTCTGGGGCCGTCGGAATCATCTCTTCTTTGGTGACACTTCTTGCTGGTTTGTTCAGCGACGGTATCCAGCGCTTCGCACTTGTTATTTGTGCTACCCTGATGGGCCTGATTTACCTCCTGACTGCATTTTCTAATTTCGGAGCGTAGGGTAGTACGTCTATCCGCCGCTCCGGAATCAAGATCGAAACAATGGAAGCGTCACAGCTCCATTCCTTGCAAGTAGATACAAACGAACGGTTGCGAATTACTTGACAAGTTCGCATTATGCGAAGTACGATAAAGTTCGCATTATGCGAAACAGGCTGAGGTAAAAGCGTTGCACATCATCAGCCGCAAGAAGCTCAAGGAAGCAGCGACTCGGTACAGGGACCTCGAAGCCCCATTGGATGTTTGGTTTCGCATCGCTAAGCGAGCGTCTTGGCAGAACCTGATCGATGTCCGTAAAACTTTCGCCAATGCCGACTCGGTTGCGCGGTGGACAGTGTTCAATATCAAAGGTAATCGGTGTCGCCTCGTCACCGAAATTAACTACAGATTTCAGCGCTTGTATATTCGGCACGTACTGACTCACGCTGAATACGATCACGAAGGATGGAAACAATGAGTACCGCTACCAGCCGGCCAGAATACACAACTCTTCTCGCCAAGACCTTGCCTGCGGTCATCCATAGCGAGAAAGAGAATGACCACTACACCGCCCTACTCGAGGAACTCGACCACAGAGGTGGAAAGCTGACTCCCGCCGAGCAGCGTCTGGCCGAGTTGCTTACTCTACTGATTGAGGATTTTGAGGAAAGACATTACTTCTTGAAGCCTGCGACTGCTATTGAAGCATTAGAAGAACTGATGGAAGCGAACGGCCTGAAGCAAAAAGATCTGGTTGATATCTTCAACACGCCTAGCATCATCTCCGAAGTTCTCCGTGGCAAGCGCAAACTCACAACCGAACACATCCGCAAGCTCAGCAACAGGTTCCAAGTGTCGCCCGAACTCTTTTTCTAGGGCCGACCCACTCCTAGAGCATCCCCGCGCTCGGCAGGATCACCAGTTCTTCCACGGTGCTCGAGGGCGCGACGGTGAGTGCATTCACTACTGCCTCCGCGACGGTTTTCGCCGACATCATTTTCTTGCGTGGAGCATCAGGCCAGAATGCCTTCCAGATGGCAGTGTCGGTCGCCCCCGGCAAAAGCGCTATCACCCGTATGCCTCGCCCACGCAGTTCTTCGCGCAGAGTGTTCGTAAACCCCAGCGCACCGTGCTTGGAAGCGTTGTAAGCGGAAGAACCTGAAAACACTCTCTTCGCCGCAATAGACAGGTTATTCACAATCGCGCTGCCCCGCTTCATTAGCGGCAAAGCGGCCTGGGTTACCAGAAACATCCCGGTCAGGTTGGTGTCTATGACTTCCCTCCAGGACTCAAGCGGCAACCTCTCCGCGCTAAAGTTCGGATGGGCCACTCCGGCATTGTTGATCAAGAAATCCAGGCGGTGAAAGCATATCTTTGCTGCTGCAACTAGGGCTTCGACTTCGCGCGGATACCGCACATCACATTGGACGGCGAGCACACGAGTCTTGCGGCTGAGTTCTCTGCTGGCCCGATCTAAAGTTGACTGGTCGCGTCCGGTGATCACAAGATCACATCCCGCGCTGGCGAGTGCCTGGGCAATTGCCAAGCCGATGCCTTTGTTTCCGCCGGTGATCAACGCCACTTTTCCGCGCAATGGACTCTGGGGCGCTTTGGATCTTCCTTTTTGAGCTGCGGCGCGGATGCTCATGGTTTCATGATTGTGGTGGTGTCGAAGTGTTAAACTCCGTTTGTCCGATTACGGATCAGCGACAGGAATTCAGTTCGCGTTTCCTGTTCGTCGCGGAAACATCCCAGCATGGACGACGTCACCGCCGCGGAGTGCTGTTTCTCAACTCCCCGCATCATCATACAAAGATGTCGCGCTTCGATGACCACACCTACGCCCTGGGGTTGAATTGCCTTTTGAATGGTTTCGGCGATCTGCGTGGTCAGCCGTTCCTGAATCTGCAAACGGCGGGAAAAGATTTCGATCAACCGCGGAATCTTGCTTAAACCAACGACCTTTCCGTTCGGGATGTAAGCAACATGAACTTTGCCGAAGAAAGGCAACATGTGATGTTCACACAGGCTGAACATCTCTACGTCTTTCACAATCACCATCTCATCATAGTTGACCGTGAACAG
>Ga0206964_10040_pt1 | contig 40397 bp, 34 predicted proteins | sample Alteio_BWOrgHeat_25_FD_152980 | JGI IMG/M metagenome (GOLD analysis project Ga0206964, IMG submission 152980) | Enriched cells from forest soil in Barre Woods Harvard Forest LTER site, Petersham, Massachusetts, United States -... | ecosystem: Environmental > Terrestrial > Soil > Temperate forest >...
TTTGCTCGGGCCAGTCGAACATGGTGCTGCCCATGGAGCGTGTTAAAGAACGATATCCCGAAGAGATCGCCAAAGCCGATCACCCACAAATCCGGAACTTTTTTATCTCGACTGTATCCGATATAAGCAAAGTACATGATGACCTGCCGACCGGCAAATGGGAGGCGGCAAACCCTAAAAGTGTACTTGGCTTTGGCGCCGCCACTTTCTTTTTTGCCAAACAGTTGTACAATAAATATCATGTCCCTATCGGTATCATTAACTCCAGCGTCGGCGGTACGCCAATACAGGCGTGGATAAGTGAAGAAGGGATTAAAAATATCTCCCAATACGCCGACCGCCTCACAGTGCTAAAAGACACCGCTTTTTTAAACGATATTTTGAGGAAGGATGCCGAAAGAAAAAAACTGGAAAGCAAGTCATATAAATTGACTGACAAAGGCCTAACAGGCCCCCAAAAGTGGTACGATACTGCATACATTGCGGAGGGTTGGCACAATTTCTGGCTGCCCGGCTACTGGGCCGACCAGGGGATTCGCGGCCTCAACGGCGTGGTATGGTTCCGAAAGGAAATCGACTTGCCGCCTTCCATGACAGCTAAACCCGCCAAATTGTTTATGGGCCGGATAGTGGATGCCGATGAAACTTATGTAAACGGCAAGCTTGTGGGCAACATTACCTACCAATACCCACCCCGTCGATATGAAGTGCCGGCTGGATTGCTGAAACCGGGCAAAAATATTATTGTGGTGAGGATAACCAACACTGCAGGCAAAGGCGGCTTTGTGCCGGATAAACATTATTTTTTGACAACCGGCGACAAAAACATCGAACTGCGCGGCGACTGGCAATATAAAGTTGGTGAGGTTTTCCCTGCCAAAACCGCTGTAGACAATTATGCTTGGTTCTCCGCCCAAAACGAGCCCACCGGTCTTTACAATACGATGGTTGCCCCTGCCCTTAACTACGCCATAAAAGGCATACTATGGTACCAGGGGGAGGCCAATACGGCTAAACCAGACGAGTATCAGCAGCTATTGCCCGCGCTGATTACCGATTGGCGCAATAAATGGCACGGAAGCAACATCCCTTTTATTTATGCGCAGCTTCCCGGTTTTATGGAGGTAGATTACTCGCCCGAAGAAAGTAAATGGGCGCAGCTGAGGGAGGCACAATTAAAAACCTTATCCGTAACCAATACTGCCATGGCGGTTACGATTGATGCTGGGGAATGGAACGACATTCATCCCCTGGATAAAAAAGATGTCGGCGACCGCATGGCCCTGGCTGCTGAAAAAGTTGCATATGGGGATACCGCGCTTGTATCGTCGGGCCCCATTTACCATTCAGCAAAAATTGAGGGCAACAAAATTATGCTCACCTTTACCGATATTGGTAGTGGGCTGGTTGCAAGGGGCGGCGGCGAATTGAGCCAATTTGCCATTGCTGATGAAACGGGCAAATATGTTTGGGCCAATGCGACGATTAAAGACAATAAAGTGATTGTTTGGAGCGACGAAATTGAACGTCCAATGTACGTACGTTACGCATGGGCGGATAATCCCGAAGGCGCTAACCTGTATAATAAAGAAGGATTACCCGCTTCGCCTTTTACAACCGATACCAGGTAACAGATCAAAATTTGATGATGAATATAAAAAGCTATCTACTGTTTATTCCATTGTTATTAGCCGGCACAAACTCCCGGCTTCAAAACGCGCAGGTTTGGAACAATAAACAATGCGCCGTAGTGCTAACTTATGACGATGCCATTGATGTCGACCTGGATAACGTCGTCCCGGCTTTGGATTCGATGAAATTTAAAGGCACGTTTTACATTATTGGATCGTCGCCGGTAGTGAGCAAACGACTGAACGAATGGCGCGGCGCGGCGAAAGAAGGGCACGAATTGGGCAACCATTCCATGTTCCACCCCTGCGATGGCAGTTTGCCCGGCCGCAGCTTTGTTGGCCCTGATAATGATTTAAGCAAATACACCGTTAGCCGCGCCGTAAGCGAGATCAGGGAAACCAATACTTTACTTAAAGCTATTGACGGTAAAGATACGCGCACTTTCGCTTACCCCTGCGGCGACCGCCAAATTAGTAATGTGTTTTTTTATGACCAGCTTAGAAAAGATTTTGCATGCGCAAGAGGCGTAAGCCCCGGACTGCAAACGATAGATAAAGTCGACCTTGACAATGTTGATTGTTACGCCATAAACGGCCAATCTGCTGAATATATGATCGACCTTGTAAAAAAAGCTATGGAAACGCACACGCTCTTAGTTTTCCTTTTCCACGGCGTTGGCGGCGGCCACAACCTTAATGTCGGCTTAAAAGAGCATAGCCAGCTTTTACATTTTATTAAACAGAATGAAAAAGACATTTGGGTAGCCCCAATGGTTGACGTTGCGGAACATATCAGCAAATACCAGGCGGCGAAAGGGAAGTAATAGCGGTTTTTTCACCCATTCCTTTTCGTGGATGACCTTACGATCAGCTTTGGCTTTATGCTAATGATCTTGGGGACGACTTCCGTTTCCTCCTTATTATCCATTTCCTGGAAGTAAAGATTAGCCACCGTTTTGCCCATGTATACACTAAACTGATCGATGGTGGTGATGGACGGGCTGGTTATTTCGGTAAAGGCCTCGTTTGAATAACCGCAGATTCCCAGCTCCGACGGCACTTTAATGCCCATTGCAGTGGCCACTTCTAAAACACCCAGCGCCGAAAAGTCAGATGTGGAGGCGAATATGGCATCAGGTGGCTTCGCAAGGTCGAGCAATTTGCGGGTACCTTTGGCGCCAAGTTCCTTTGTCCAGGCGTTTTCAACAATCAGTTCCTCCAGTACTGGCATGTCGTATTTCTTCAGTGCATTTAAATATCCCGTTTTCCGCTGCCTGAAGATCTGCAGGTTTTGCGGCCCCTCCAGCAAGGCGATGCGTTTATACCCCTGTTCAATTAGGTGCGAAACGGCTTCCAGCGATGCCTGTTCGTTATCATTAATAACTTTTAAAGTCTCCAGTTCGTCAGCAACGCGGTCAAACTGGATCAGTTGTATGCCATTATCGAGTACATTTTGCAGGTGTCTGTGATCCGAACTATCTGCCGAAATGGATATCACAATACAATCAACATGCTGATTGATGAGCGTATTTACACATTTTATCTCCTTACTTTGCAATTCGTTCGACTGGCAAATGATCAGGTTGTAACCTTTTTGATAGGATGCCTCTTCAATACCGGCGATCACGTTCGAGAAGAAGTTTTGATTGATAAAAGGCACCACCACCCCTATTGTTTTGGAATGGCCCTTACGTAAATTTGAAGCAAGGGTATTACGCTTATAGTTTAACTCGGCGGCGGTTTTTATAATTAATTTCTTTGTCGCGTCGTTTACATGATTACTATTGTTCAGAGCCCTCGAAACCGAAGAGGCAGCGATATTTAGCTTTTCGGCTATGTCGTAAATAGTAGTCCTTTTTTTATTCTTCATATACTTTTGTAAAAATAATAAAATAAATTACGGCAATCGATTGCAGATTGAAAAAATAATTTAATTTCGCTGTGGAGAAAGAGGAAAAGAACCAAGAGTCCAGAATCAAGAGCCAGGAAAAATATTTTCCATTTTAACAGGTCGGCAGGAGTCAATAACTGTCACCCGTTTTTATCTTGATTCCTGATTCTTGACTTTTGGTTCTTCACCATTATAAACCAATTTAGGAATGTTATTATTAGGAGTAGATATTGGGACATCGTCCGTAAAGGTGTCTGTTGTTGATGCGGGATCGCAAAAGGTGATCGCGTCGGCACAATACCCCGATGTAGAATCGCCCATCATCGCAATACACCCCGGCTGGGCCGAGCAATCGCCGGATATGTGGTGGCAACACACCCAAAAAGCAATAGAAATGTGCAATGGCACAGGTTTATATGCTCCGGCAGATATTGCAGCGATTGGTATTGCCTACCAGATGCACGGCCTGGTTTTGGTTGACAAAGACCAACAGGTATTGCGCAACAGCATCATCTGGTGTGATAGCCGCGCGGTAGAAATTGGCGACCGGGCTTTTGATGTAATTGGCGAGGAACATTGTTTATCGCACTTACTCAACTCTCCTGGCAACTTCACCGCTTCAAAATTAGCCTGGGTAAAAAGAAACGAGCCTGAAATTTACGACCGGGTGCACAAATTTATGCTGCCGGGCGATTTTATTGCCATGCGGTTTACCGGTGAAATATCCAGTTCTATCTCCTCCCTGTCCGAGGGTATATTTTACGACTTTTCCGACAATCGATTGTCGGAAGATATTATCGATTATTTTGATTTTGACAGGGCGCTTTTCCCTTCCATTAAGCCTGTATTTTCATCACATGGCCATTTGCTGGCTTCTGTAGCCCAAAAACTAAAATTAAAAGCAGGGATACCTATAAGCTATAAAGCCGGCGACCAGCCAAATAATGCGCTGTCATTAAATGTATTAAACCCCGGCGAAGTTGCCGCTACGGCCGGTACATCAGGGGTGATTTATGGCGTGAGCGACCAATTAGCTTATGATCCGCAATCGCGCGTAAATACTTTTGCCCACGTAAATTATACCGAAGCGCAAAAACGCCTTGGGGTTTTATTGTGTATCAACGGCGTGGGAAGTTTATACCGCTGGACGAAAACCATTGTCGGCCCAGACGAAAACTACATACAACTAAACAATAAGGCAAAAGAGGCGCCCGCAGGTAGCGAAGGCTTGCGTGTATTGCCATTTGGTAATGGCGCCGAGCGGATGCTCAACAATAAATTGATCGGCGCACAGTTCTGTAATATCGACCTGAATATCCATACGCAGGCTCACGTCATCAGGGCCGTACAGGAAGGGATTGCGTTTGCATTCCGTTATGGGCTGGATATTATGCGCGAAAACGGGATGAACCCGACGGTTATCCGGGCCGGGAAAAACAACTTGTTTTTGAGCGACCTGTTTACGGAGACCTTTGTAAACATAACCGGCGTACCTGTCGAACTTTATAAAAATGATGGCAGTGCCGGGGCGGCGCTTGGCGCGGGTATCGGTGCAAATATTTTCTCATCGCCGAAACAAGCATTTGAGCATATGCACCCGGTCCAGCTAGTCGAACCTACGTCAAAACAACTGGAGCCGGCCTACCGGGAATGGAAAACCTTACTTGAAAAACAACTTTAAAAATAATAATAAATCAATAATTCAGTAAATCAATAATTAACATGATACTCACAGGAGAAAAGGAATATTTCCCCGGCATAGGCCAGGTAAAATACGAAGGCACACAATCAGATAACCCGCTGGCATTTCGCTGGTACGACGAAAACAAAGTAGTTGCCGGTAAAACAATGAAAGACCATCTGCGCTTTGCTTGCGCCTACTGGCATTCATTCTGCGGTAACGGTGCCGATCCATTTGGCGAGCCTACCCACTTGTTCCCCTGGAACGCAAAAACCGATGCCGTTGAACGTGCAAAAGATAAAATGGACGCGGCATTTGAGTTCATCACCAAAATGGGGCTAAATTATTACTGCTTTCACGATGTGGATGTGGTGGACTATACCAATGATGTGAATGAAAACGACAGGCGTTTGCAGGCTTTGGTTGAATATGCAAAACAAAAGCAGGCAGCAAGCGGTGTAAAACTATTGTGGGGAACATCCAACCTATTCAGTAACCGCCGGTATATGAACGGCGCAGCAACCAACCCCGACTTTCATGTGCTTAGCCATGCCGCCGCGCAGGTAAAAGCCGCCATGGATGCAACTATTGCCCTTGGCGGCGAGAATTATGTGTTCTGGGGCGGCCGCGAGGGCTATATGTCATTACTGAATACGGATATGCAACGCGAGCAGGAACATCTGGCCCGTTTTTTACATACCGCAAAGGACTACGCCCGCAAACAAGGCTTTAAGGGCACTTTCTTTATCGAACCAAAACCATGCGAGCCAACCAAACACCAATACGACTATGATGCCGCAACGGTATTGGGCTTTTTGCAGAAATACGATTTGATAAACGACTTTAAACTAAACCTTGAGGTTAACCATGCCACGCTGGCCGGCCATACCTTTCAGCATGAATTAACTGTTGCCGCGGGCGCCGGTTTATTGGGTTCGATAGATGCCAACCGCGGCGATAGCCAAAACGGATGGGATACCGATCAATTCCCGAACGATATTAACGAAGTTACCGAGATCATGATGATCATTTTGGAAGCCGGTGGTTTCCAGGGCGGTGGTATCAACTTTGATGCTAAGATCCGCCGTAATTCAACCGACCCGGCCGATCTCTTTTATGCGCACGTTGGTGGTATGGATATATTTGCCCGCGCATTGATCACCGCTGATAACATCTTGCAAAAGTCCGAATACTTAAAGCTGCGTACCGACAGATATGCATCCTACGATGCCGGTAAGGGAAAAGATTTTGAACAAGGCAAGTTATCGCTTGAAGACCTGAGGGCCTACGCCATTGAAAACGGCGAGCCTGCAACAACAAGCGGCAAACAGGAATATATCGAGAATTTAATCAACAGGTATATTTAGCTGGTTGGTTAGGTTGATTAAGTGAGTGGTTGACCCGATGGCTATCGGGTGAGTTAAATGCCCAAAACTCAATCAACTTATCTAACTTGATCAACTTATCCAACCCAATCAACTTTTAACCAAAATATTGTTATAATTGTCAAACCAACGATTAAACTAAATTAAAACCAAAATATGAGCTTAAAAACCCTCTCTCCCGGCGACTGGGCCGTGTTCCTTGTCTACTTCGTGATTGTATCGCTTTACGGTTATTGGATATACAAGCGTAAAAACAAAAGTGACGGCACGTCCAAAGGTTATTTCTTAGCCGAAGGTTCGTTAACATGGTGGGCAATAGGCGCATCGCTGATCGCTTCAAATATCTCGGCCGAGCAGATGGTGGGCATGAGCGGTTCTGGCTTTAAGATGGGCCTGGCAATAAGCACCTACGAGTGGATGGCCGCCGCCACATTGGTTATTGTAGCCGTATTTTTTATACCGGTGTACCTTAAAAACAAAATCTCTACTATGCCGCAGTTTTTGCACCAGCGGTATAATGGTACAGTAGCCATGATCATGGCCATATTCTGGCTGATGCTGTATATCGTTGTAAACCTGATGTCGATACTCTACCTCGGCACCGTCGCAATAGCAGGCATTTCAGGGTTAAGGTTTGATGTAGTTATCGTTTCACTGGCAGTTTTCGCTATCGTTATCACTTTGGGCGGCATGAAGGTAATCGGTTATACCGATGTTATACAGGTATTCTTCCTGGTATTAGGCGGCCTGGCTGCTACCTATATCGCCCTGCACCTCATCAGCGAAAAATCGGGTACTACTGGCCTTTGGAATGGCTTTAAGTTGTTGCGTGCAGACGCCAGCGACCACTTTCAGATGATTTTTAGCAAGAAGAACGCAAATTATCTTGATTTGCCCGGCTTGTCGGTACTTATTGGCGGCATGTGGATCACCAATTTAAATTACTGGGGTTGTAATCAATACATCACGCAAAGGGCGCTTGGTGCCGATTTGAAGACTGCCCGCGCGGGGATTCTTTTCGCTGCCTTCCTGAAGCTGTTGATGCCGGTGATCGTGGTGTTGCCGGGTATAGCCGCCTACGTGCTTTATCAAAAGGGTATGTTTCACCAGGAGATGCTGAGTTCAAAAGGTGTTTTAGATGTTAACAAAGCATACCCTTCGATTCTTAATTTATTGCCCAGCTATCTCAAAGGCCTTTCATTTGCGGCGCTAACCGCGGCGATCGTGGCATCCCTGGCAGGCAAAGCCAATAGCATCGCGACGATTTTTACGTTAGACATCTATAAAAAGGCCATTAAAAAAGACGCATCCGAAAAGAACATGGTAAATACCGGTAAGGTTGCGGTAATAGTTGCCATGTTTTTAGGCGTTATATTATCCTTTGTTATCGGCGATATGCTGATGGGCGAAGGCAAACAAGGCTTCCAGTACATCCAGGAGTATACCGGCTTCGTATCGCCGGGTATATTTGCCATGTTTATTTTGGGCTTCTTCTGGAAAAAGGCAACTTCAAATGCTGCGTTGTTCGCCACTATTGGTGGTTTGGGATTTGCCATCGTATTTAAGTTTTTGCCATACTGGACCAACCTTTCCTTTTTAACGCCCTACGGTTTTTCAAAGCTAAACGGCGACGGTGTTTACGAAATTCCTTTCCTCGATAGGATGGGCTTTGTATTCGTGATCTGTATCGTGGGCATGTATGTGATCTCGATGATCGAGAACGCCAAGGGATTACGCACAAACGGCCTTGAAGTGGATGTAAACATGTTTAAAACCAACAGGAGTTTTGCCATCGGCGCTATTGTGGTAGCCGTGATTTTGACTGTGCTGTACACCATGTTCTGGTAACCTAAATACGTCATATTTGAAGAGCGGCGATGGATTTTGTATTCATCGCCGTTTTTTTATGCATACGCGAAATACCAAAGCCGGAGTAGAAATTTGTTCCAAAGCGTTCCACTTTTACACGTGGAACACCTGGAACAAAATGAAACATGTTGATTATTAACTATTTACTGATGACAATTTTTTGTAAGTGATAGGATAGTATGCGCCCGGTTAGGGTTGCATGTAGATTAGGACGGGCGGAAACGGTGGGGTGCCGCGCCTGCCAAAAAGAGGTAGTGCACTCATCCTCCACGCAGCCCCCCCCTCAAAACTTCCTTTTATTGATCATCTTCATAAATACCTCCCTGAATTTTTCGCTGACGGGTATTTTTTTATCGGCGATATAAATATGGTTGTCTTCAATTTTGCTGATCTGTTCGTAGTTCACAATATAGGAGTTATGCACCCGCACAAAGGGCGATTGAAGTTGGGCTTCAATGTCCTTTAACCTGCGGTAGATCAGCAATTGTTCGCCGGCGGTAACCAGCCTTACATAATCTTTCTCTCCCTCAAAATATTGAATGTCCCGCAATACGATCTTCTTTAAGGTCTTTCCCGATTTAACAAAAAAGAACTCCTGGCTGGGTTCAACATTTGGCAGATTTTCGGGATGGTGGTTTACAAAATACTGCTCTATCTTTTGCACCGATGCCAAAAACCGTTTCAGGGTGATGGGTTTCAGCAGGTAATCGATCGTATCAAAAGTGTAGCTTTCCATGGCATATTCGGAATAGGCGGTGGTGAATACAATTTTGGTTTGTGACGGCAGAATGGCGGCTAATTCCATACCGGTTAACTGCGGCATGTTGATATCCAAAAAAATAAAATCCACCCGGTTCTTTTTCAAAAACGCCAATGCTTCCAGGGCATCGTAGCACTTGGCTTTCAGCGCCCAGGTGGTGCTTTGCTTCATCAGCAGCTCCAGCAGGTCGATGGCATCCGGCTCATCATCAATAATTATGCAGCTTAAATTCATTTCACCGGAATCTTTAAAAATGCGGCATACAGGTCGCCTTCCTGGTCGATATTCAATTCAAAATTTTGGTCATACAACATACTTAACCTTTTTGATAAGTTGGCTATCCCAAACCCGCCGGATGAATCGGTTTCTGCCGAAATGAACTTACGGTTACTGGTTTTAAAATACAGGAAACCGTCCTGCTGGATCAGCGAAATAGTTACCAGGTTTTGCTTTCGCGATTTATCAATTCCATGTTTAAAAATATTTTCTACAAAGGTCATCAGCAGCATGGGGGGAATGCGGAGTTCGGGGTTATACGCTTTTTCAAAATTGATGGTAGCGCCATGCCTGATGCGGATCTTCTCCAGCGCCATATAGTTTTCGATAAAGGCCACCTCGGTAGCCACCGGCACTTCGTCCTTCGGGCTCTCGTCAACAAAATAACGCATAATGTCCGACAGGCGTTCTATCAGGCCGGCCGATGACGGATCGACCTTGTACACCCTGTAGTAAATGTTATTTAAAACGTTAAAAAGAAAGTGCGGCTGCACCTGCGATTTAAGCAAATTAAGTTCGGCCTGGCTTTTTTGCAAAATGATTTCCTCCGTCTGTTGTTTTAAAGTGAAATAGGCAATGGCAATGCGAAAAACCAGGCTGAGGACATAGATCAGGATAAGCCCGGGAACATAAGCCAGTAAACTAAGCAAATCTACCTGCTCTGATTTCAACAGAAAATGCTTGTAGAGGATAATGCCTGCATAACCCTTTAGCATTCCTGTTAAAATTAAAAAGAACGCCACTGAAATACCGTACGATACGAACCTTCCCTTTTGATAAAATACGGGGTATAAGAAAAGAATATTCCCATATATAATGATTGCATACGATATTGTGTTGACCACGGTGTTAATGACAGATGTCGGCAAACCAACCATCGGCAGCAGCGAAAAAAATATCAATAATAATACGGCCACCCATATCAGCACCTGGAGCTGAACAATGCTGGGTGCTTGCCTCCATATCTTCATGTTCAAAAATACTAACCTTTCACTTCTTCATACGCTATTTTATACCGTTGGGCCACTATTCTCTGCAATTGCCCCGGGAATTAAGATAATTGGGTAAAAAACCGCTAAAAACCACTGCGTCGAATAAATGGCATTTTCCGTTGGAAATAACAGTACCTGCATCGAAAAGATTATTGAGGCCGGTTGGTAAAAAACACCTTTGACCATCAAAAAAATCAAAATCATGAAAAAAGTAACCCTATTATTTACCGTCCTGGCATTAGTTTTTGTCAGCAGTTCAGCACTCGCTCAATTCACCCAATCACAAATGGTAGCCGAATGGCAACGTGCAAAAATATACACCAAAGCCTACCTGGATGCTATGCCCGAAGATGGCTACGGTTTTAAACCAACGCCCGAGATCCGCTCGTTTGCGCAGCAAATGCTCCATTTATCGGATGTCAATTATATTTTTGCTACTGTAGCAAGTGATAAACCAAACCCTGTTGGTGAAACACTTGCCGCTCATAACATCAATGAAAAAACAGCGTCACCGACGAAGGAAGCTACCACAAAAGCGGTAATGGATAGCTACGATTGGGTAATAAGCACACTTCAAAGTATGACGCCCGATCAAATGCAGGAAATTACCAAGTTTGGCAAGCATGAACTAACAAGAAGCGGACTATTCGGTAAGGCATTTGAACATCAAACCCATCAACGGGGCCAAACTACCATTTACCTGCGCCTAAAAGGTGTAACCCCACCAGCGGAATTGCTGTTTTAGTTTATGTGGTTGAATGTTGGGCCATGGCACATCATCACCGACAATTACAAAGTTCCAGCTCGTTGGAACAATCTAACCATCAAAAACTAATTCATGAAAATTACTCCAATTAAAAATAACGGCAATCGGTTTAATCATACCGATTGCTGTTAGGGAATATAAAAAGTTTTCCGGGTGGCTGACATTATTATACAAGACAGGAACTAGTCGACCTGCGGACTGGATGCGGACGCAAAATATGACCTGCCGGGAAACAGGGCTTCGCTGAGTTTTAACACCAACGACAATTTTAACACCCGAGATGGGCATTTTTACGCAGCAGCTATGACCAGTCGCTCGATTTCGAACCCGATAATTTCTTTTATCGGTGGATCTCCGGGTACATAGCGCCGCCCGGAAAACTGCCGTTCGGTTGATGCCTTGTTGCAAAGATTAGCCTGCCTCTAATTTCCTAATCATCAAAAATTGCACTACTTTTCCGTCAATCCTGCCACTTATTCCCCCAAAACCCCCACTTACTAAAAAGGGATAAAGCACCCGTCAAACTTTATAATTTTTGTATTGCAAAAAAACGGACCGTCGGAATCGACACGCCAACTGTTCGATCAAACCGGCGGAAAAAACCGATTGCAGCCTTAAATAAAAAGTATCATGGAAAAATCACAGCAGCACCCCACAAACAGCTCTACGGCTCAAAAAATAAAATTTAAAATCTGGCAGGTTTGCCTTTGTGCGACACTGTTTTTCGCAAGTCTCAGCCCGGTTAAATTATTTGCACAGTATACCACCAACGCTAAACTTGCGGACCTGCAACTTAGCGCAGGTACTTTACACCCGGCATTTGCCGCCGCAAAAACTAATTACGCAGTTGGAGTTTACCATAACCAGATGACAATTACCGTTACCCCGATTACGGAAATTTCCGGAGAAACAGTAACAGTTAATGGAGCGCCAGTCACTTCGGGATCCCCGTCCGCTCCCATAACACTAAATGTCGGGAGCAATTTGGTTACCGTCGTTGTAACGGCGATTAACGGGGTCAACCAAAAAACGTATTCGGTAACAGTAACCAGGGCCGCTTCCGGCAATACCAATCTGTCAAGCCTATATACTAACGCGGGCGTATTATCACCAACTTTTGACAGGTCAGTCACCACTTATACCGAGAAAGTAAGCAATAAAATTTCGTCCATTATCATCACTGCTGCTCCTGCCGATTCCGATGCACAGGTGAGGATATTCGGCAGTTATGCCATATCCGGAGCCACATTTGACATGTTGGGCCTTAATGTTGGCGACAATGTTTTTCCTATTGTGGTAACCGCACAAAACGGTGATACAAAAACTTACACCCTGACAATAACCCGGGCGCATTCGGGAGATGCAACGCTGTCTTACCTCTTCTTAAACGACATCGTCGTGCGCCCGACATTTGCTCCGGCCATTACCACCTACAACACAACCGCTGCAAATGTAACCACTTCAACAAAGGTATTCGTTTATCCTAACGCACCCGATGCGACCGCAACCGTAAACGGTTCGCCGGTAAACCCAGGTGTAGGGTCAGCGCCGATCGATTTAAATGTGGGCGTCAACACCATCAGCATCGTTGTTACTTCGGGGCTCGGCACTACCAAAACCTATACGGTAAATGTAACGCGGGCAAAATCACCTGATGACAACCTTTTCAATTTGCTGGTAAGTGCCGGTAGTTTAAATCCGGTATTTGACCACGGTACTACAGCTTATAGTGTTGTTGTGCCGCATAGCACATCAACCTTCTCAGTAAAGCCGTTCGCGATTAGCTCCGCGACAATTACCGTTAACGGTTCACCCGCAACATCGGCAGCCTGGTCAAGTCCCATCAGTTTATCCGACGGCTCAAATCCCGTTACCATTGAAGTAACGGCAGAGAATGGCGCCGTTAAAGATTATAACATTAACGTTACGAGGGCAGTTGCTCACGATGCCGACCTTTCGGACCTTCAGCTAACTGAAAGCACTATATCGCCAGCTTTCAATGCCGATTCGTTAAGCTATACGGCAGCAGTTACCCGTGATATCCAATATGCCCATGTGGCGGGCTTTACAGCCGATCCTAATGCTACTGTATCAATAAACGGAGAAAAACTTTCATCGGGTACTTTTTTACCCTTGTTTTTGGGCCAGGGCGCAAATTTAACCGGTGTTGTGGTAAAGGGCCCCCTGGGTGATACGAAATCCTATACGTTGATCATCGTTAAACCCGGCGACCCTGGTTTTGTGGTGAACAGCCTGCAATTGAGCAATGGCACTTTATCGCCGGCGTTTGATTCCTCGGTAACTAACTACACCGCCAATGTCGATAGCACTGTGGCGTCTATCACGGTTACGGCTACCGACGCGGGTAATGTGGGTACAATGTATATCAATAATTCCTCGGTGTCATCCGGAACAACGTCCAATCCCATTAACTTGTCACCCGGCGCCAACTATATATCCGTGGTAGTTACCGATGCAGGCTCGGGCGCAACCAAAACCTACCTGGTTACGGTTAACAAAGCAGGTACGCAGGGTGGCGGCTTAGGGGGGCCGTTTAATAGTATTTACCAACCGGTAAGCGTTGCCAAACAGCCGGATAGACCTGTGTATGCAGAAGCAACTATTGCCGTTCGCCCGGCAGTATCGCCAAATGGCGACGGTGTCAACGATTTTCTGGTTATCGATGGTATCAGCAATTACCCCGATAACCAACTCTCCATAGTGAGCAGCAACGGAGAGCCTGTTTTTGAGGCAAAAGGATATGACAACAGTTCCAAAGTGTTTGACGGACACTCCAGCAAGACCGGGAAATTACAGCAAAGCGGTACTTATTTTTACTCGCTCACCTACAAGGTTAATGGCGAGATCAGGCATAAAACCGGGTATATTTTATTGAAGTATTGATATGTTGGGCTACAAGTAAGGCTTAGCTAGTTTGCAAAACATTATAGGCCTTAATACCCTTTTACGCAGTAGTAAAATCAAGTGATTCTTGTGTGCAATTATCGAATTTAGTATATTTACATTAATTAGAATATAAATTATGCTAACTACCATAAAGGGATATTACGATCACGGGCAAATTATCCTTGAGGAAACACCACCGGTTAAAAGCAAGACTGAGGTGATGGTTACTTTTTTGACAAATGAAAATAATTCCGCTAAGCCGGTGAGAAGAAAATTGGGCGGCTTAGAGGGTCTGGTGCCACTACCCGATGATTTTAATGAACCATTGGATGATCTGAAGGACTACATGTAAAATGAATATTCTTTTAGATACCCAAATTCTAATTTGGTCATTCGACATAAATTCGCCCCTTTCCGATCAACATAAAAAGCTGTTGGAAGATACTTCAAATAAGATTTTCGTAAGTCAAATTAGCTTAATGGAATTGGCTATCAAGAAAAATATAAACAAGCTGCCAGGATTTGTGCCGGATTTGAAGAAAGTAGTGGACCAACTGGTAAAAATTGGATTTGAAATTTTGAAATTATCTGATGCACAAATATTTGCATATCAAAATTTGCCATTATTTCAGGACCACAAAGACCCGTTTGACCGGTTTTTAATTGCGATTGCTAAAGAGGAGAGTTTTTTAATCCTTACCACTGATGGTAAGTTTCAAATGTATTCGTCATTAATTCAGATTATTTAAAAGAACGATCTCAAATTCAGGTGAACTTTGTCAAATAAATACTTCATTAGCGAATAATTTTCATTTGCCTGATGATCCCCCAAAAACAATCTACTTGCCGTACTCCGCTTTTTTAATTGCGTCCCAGGTAACCAGGTACACGCCCTGCTGTGCCAGCTTTGTTTTAAACTCGTCGCTGGTGGCGTAATCATAATCCTGCTGACGCCAGGCCGCACCATAATCTTCCGTGCCCGCGGCTATTGCCCGCATTTCTTCATCATTAAAGGCAAAATGGAAAACCAGCTCATTTAAACCTGGCTTTAAATGATCGAGGTTATAATTGTAAAAGTTCTTCCATTTGTCCGCCGGAGCCAAAGCATAAGCAACAATATAATTGTCGACGATAACGCCCGACAGATCTATCGACGGCAATAATTTCGGCGCAAGCAGCTTTAATAAATTCATAGGAATTAACACGGGCAATCCATACGCCTTACCTACCCGCTGGTACATCGTTATCATATCAGCCGATAGAAGCACGCTGCCCATGTGATTGTCAATATGCGTTATTTTTATACCGTAAGCTTTGGCTTTGTCTATCTGCGCCCTGATCTCCTTTTCAGCCTCCGCGACTTTCGCATGAAGCATAAAATCGGCATTCGAATCATAAAAATAGCCGTTTGCATTAAGCAGGCTTGGGATTTCGGATGAAGGTGCCACGCCGCCCCACTTATAGTTTTTCCATTCTGCGGTAAGCGAAAGGTGGATTCCCCAGTCCATCTCCGGGTGCTTTTTTGCATAAGCGGCGATCTCTGGAAACCAGGGGCAACTCACCATAATACTGGCCGAATTGATGACGCCTTTTTGATATGCCGAAATGATAGCCGTATCCGCAGCATGCGAAAACCCCGCATCGTCGGCATGGACGATCAGCAATTTGGCATCTTTGGGATACCCCAGTTTTTCGGCCAGGTCTTTTGGCTGACAAAGTGCCTGTAAGCTAATAAGCAGTGCAAAGGCCGGCAGTAAATAATTTCTCATGATGAGTAAAGATAATGAATGGTTTTTTTGTTTTGTGACAATGATATGGGTTCCAAGTCCTCCGTTAAATTTTGTTAAAAACGCTGTGACCATACGTTGCTAAGCTTAATTCACTTATTTTTACATAGATCGTTATCAAAAAAATATGTTTAAAAATTACTTAAAGCTGGCGTGGCGCAATATTTATCGGCATAAAACTACTGCGGCCATCAATATTTTAAGCCTATCCGTTGGCTTAGCTTCCTGTGCTTTGGTGTTTTTGTTTTGCCAGCACGAACTAAGTTTTGATAAGGGATTCGACCATCCGGATGATATTTACCGCGTTACCTCTACCTTTAAAGATGGCAGCAAAGCGCCGACAGTCGGCTTGCCTTATGCGACCTATTTAAAAAGCGAAATTCCGGAGGTTGAAAATGTCGCCCGGATGGACCCCACCAATGGCACAACTATCGTACAGGTGGCGGGTGCAAAAAATGCAACGCCATATGCCGAAGACTCGGGCTATTGGGTTGATCCACAATTTTTCGATGTGCTTTCTTTTCACTTTTTACAAGGCAATGGTAAAACAGCACTCCAGGCCCCCAATACCATTGTGCTTTCAGCGTCACTGGCGCAAAAGCTGTTCGCAAATGTTTATTCTGTCGGCAAAACTTTAAAAGTCGCGGGTGCACTTTATACAATTACCGGTGTTTTTAAAGAAGATTTTTTAAATCACATTAAACCCGATTTTTTTGCATCAAATAACAGTGCCCCCTTTCGCGACCAGATAGCTGCTGCAAATAACTGGGTGGTGAATGACAATTATTACACTTACGTTAAATTAATGCATAGCAGCAATGCGCAACATGTAGTTAAGGAACTAAATGCCTACCTGCTCAGGCATGCGGGCGCGCAAATGGCGACTTATAACGACCATATCACCAACTCGCTGCAGCCTTTGCTGGATGTGCACTTGTACTCGACAGATTTCCAGGATTACCTCGCTTACAAACAGGGAAATATCAAGTACCTGTACCTGCTGGCTTGCATTGCGTTGATCATACTGCTGCTGGGCTGCATCAACTATATGAATTTAACCACCGCCCAAGCCATTAGCCGGGCCCGGGAGGTAGGTGTACGCCGCGTGATGGGCGCAGGCAAAGCATCTATCCGGTACCAGTTTTTGATAGAAACGATCGCCATCAGCATTTTTGCGCTCATCGTATCCATTGGATTGGGCCTGCTGTTTTTGCCCGTGTTTAACTCGCTCACGGGGCAGGATCTGTCATTTTTTGCGAATGAAAATAGCGGTTTAATTTTGTGGCTGTTGTTGATTACTTTGATTACAGGCCTCGCCGCAGGTTTATACCCGGCATTTTACTTGTCGGCCTTCACGCCGGTTAAAGTGTTAAAGGGGAAAGTTGCCGAGGCTTCGGGCATGTTCAGTGTGCGCAAAGTGCTCATTGTATCGCAATTTGTTATTTCAACCTGCCTGGTATTTGCCACCATTGTGATTTGGGATCAATTACACTTTATGCTAAATGCCAAAACAGGTTTCGACCAGGACCAGCAATTGGTGCTGAACATGAACAGTGCACAGTCGCAAAAAAACAGTTCAGTGCTGGCACGCCAGTTAAGCGCCAACACCAATTTTAAAATGGTGACGGATGCGAGCGCGCCCCTCATATCCGGGGATATGAATCTGTACCCCGCCGACAAGACCATCAACGATAAGCAGATCGTGTTTTTTGATTTTGCCGATACCAATTACCTCAAAACACTTGGCCTGCAATTGATTTCGGGCACTAACTTCAGCCAGGAGACATTTACCAATACCAACATGCAGGAGGATATGGAACTTCATGATTTTGGCCACCAAATTATTTTAAATGAAGAAGCCGCTAAGTCGTTAGGTTTCGATCCATATACCGCCCCGGGCAAATACGTTTCGCATCTGCACAATGGTGTTGTTTACAAATATAAAATTGTTGGGGTGGTTAAAAACTATCATTACTTTTCGCTGCATGCAACAATAGGCCCGTGTGCCATAATGGCTGTAAATCCACTGAAGTGCAGCACCATCGTTGCCAAAATTGATGGCAGAAACGCTGCTGCCGCCATTCAGTTTGCATCGGAAAAATGGAAACTGTTGAACCCGGATACCCCATTCTCGTACGGGTTTTTAGACTACATTTTTCAAAGCGACTATGACCAGGACCGACGCCAACAGCAGATGAGCGGCATATTTACCGGCATCGCCATCTTTGTGTCGTGCCTGGGCTTGCTGGGCGTGGTAACCTATTCCGTAACCCAAAAAGCGCGGGAGATCGGCATCCGCAAAGTTATCGGCGCCAGCGTGGTAAATATCGTAATGCTGTTTACAAAACAGTACCTTAAACTGATCGTCGTTGCCAATATCATCGCCTGGCCCATCGGTTGGTATATAATGGATAAGTGGTTTTTGCAGGGGTTCTCCTACCGCGTGCAGATCAACTGGTGGATGTTCGCGCTGTCGCTGTCGGCAGGGATATTTATTGCATTTGGCACCATCGCATTCAAAACAATTAAAGCGGCAATGGCAAATCCGGTGGAGAGTTTGCGGGCGGAATAAGTACAGCTAAGAGTTATCGAAAGGTGTAAAAAAATGATTTTGTAGAGACGCGGTGCATCGCGTCACCTGACCATGCGGATTGCGCAGATTGTCACGCGTTCACCTATCAGCGGGACACGCGACGCATCGCGTCTCTACGGCAGACAAAATAAATCCGAAACCTGCCTGCCGGCAGGCAGGTCGAACATCCGAAATCCGAAATCAAAAATTGTCTCCGGCAAGTGCAGTTTTCGCTGCACCGCCTTCGACTGGGTATTAATATAGGGGTATTATTCGGGGTATCAATTCAGTGGGTTAGATCCGGCTGACGATGCCGCTTTCGACACGTTTACGGTACGACCAGAAGAATACGATCGGGAAAACAAACAGGTTGAACACCGTATTGGTGATCAGTCCGCCGATCACTACAATGGCCAGCGGTTTGGAGGCTTCGGAGCCGATCCCGTGCGACATCGCCGCAGGCAATAGGCCTATCGCTGCCATCAGGGCTGTCATCACTACCGGGCGCAAACGGTCGGCAACGCCATCTTTTATTGCGACGGCAAATGATGTCCAGTGGGTGTGGTGCCTCAATTCGGCAATATTGCTTTTAAACTTGGTGATCAGGATTACGCCATTTTGCACGCAAATGCCAAACAGCGCAATGAACCCGATGCCTGCCGAAATATTAAAGTTGATGCCGGTAATTAGCAAAGCCAATATGCCACCTACAATGGCGAAAGGCACATTATTTAATACCAGCAGCGAGTCCCTTACGTTACCAAACAGGATGAACAAGATGAAAAATATGATGAGCAAACTAATGGGTACTACTTCGCTTAGCCGTTTGGTGGCGCGCTGCTGGTTTTCAAAATCGCCGGCCCATTCAAGTGAGTAGCCCTTTGGCAGGTCCAGACGGTCATTTACCTTGTCCTGCGCTTCTTTTATAGTGCTGCCCATATCCCGACCGCGAATGGAGAACTTGATGGCGCCGTAACGTTGGTTATGGTCGCGGTAGATCATGCTGAGGCCGGTAATTTTCTCTATAGATGAAATTTCGCGCAGCGGTACCGTATTGTTATTTAACGTGGGCACACGCAGATCGCCTATGGATTCATCGTTGTTCCTGAAATCCTCAGGATAGCGGATGCGGAGATCGAACTTTTGCTCGCCTTCGTAGATCTGTGTTACGGCTTTCCCGCCAATGGCCATCTCAATCACCGCGTTTGCGTCGGAAGCGGTAACGCCATATTGTGCCATTTTTTGCTGGTTGAGGTCGATCAGCAGTTCCGGCTGGCCCATGTTATGCATCACGCCCAGGTCCTCAATTCCTTTTACTGTTTTTAATACTGAGTCGATGACCTGCTCCTGGCTTTCAATATACTTATAGTCCTCGCCAAACATCTTTACTACGATAGAGCCCTTAACGCCGGATACAGCTTCCTCCACATTATCGGATATCGGCTGCGAAAAGTTAAGATCGATGCCGGGGAAGTTTTTCAGCTTTTCCTGCATGCGGCTGATCAGTTCTTCCTTGCTTTCTTTTCCTTTCCACTGGCCCTCGGGATAAATATCTACGTGGAATTCGATGTTGTAAAAGCCGGTTGCGTCGGTGCCATCATTTGGCCTGCCGGTTTGCGACATTACCTGTTTCACTTCATCGAAACTCAAAAAAATACGGCGCATCTCATTAGCCAGTTTAACCGATTCTTTTAAAGAGATACTTAACGGCCCTGTTGCGCGAACGTATATGGCGCCTTCATTTAATTCGGGTAAAAATTCGGTGCCCAGTAATTTAAAACTGCCCAGCCCCAGAATCAAGCCGGCAATAGCCACCGGGAAAACGATCTTCCTGGCCCGGAAACAAAAGGCGTAAAAAGTCATGGCATTTTTGGTGACGAAATCAACAAAAACATTATGCTTTTCCTTAACATCCTTGCGCAGTAAAACGCTGGCCAATGCTGGTACAAAGGTGAAGGTCAAAATAACCGCGCCAAGCAAGGCGAAACCTAAGGTCCAGGCAAGTGGCGAGAACATTTTGCCTTCAACTTTTTCAAAACTGAATATGGGCAATAAGCCGGTAATGATGATCAGCTTGGCGAAGAAGATCCCCTTGCCATTTACCAGCGCAGCTCGTTTGATCAGCCCCAGCTTGCTCATCTTGTTGTAATTGGCCATACCAATGTCTTTCGCCCGGTGGTCCAGTACAACAAAGATCCCCTCAACCATCACTACTGCACCGTCAATAATGATCCCGAAGTCGATAGCACCCATGGACAGCAGGTTGGCCGACATTCCTTTTAATTTTAAGCAGATAAAGGCGAATAAAAGTGCCAGCGGGATGATCAGCGACACGATCAGGGTGGTGCGCCAGTCGGCCATAAAAAGGAAAACGATAATGGTAACCAAAACGATTCCCTCGGCCATGTTATGCAGCACCGTGTCGGTGGCAAAATTTACCAGGTCTTCACGATCATAAAACGTGCTGATCTTAACATCATCCGGTAAAATGGAATGATTCAACTGGTAGATCTTGTCTTTCAGCGCCTTTATCACCTGGCTTGGGTTGCCGCCTTTGCGCATTACCACTATTCCTTCAACAACATCAGGGTCTTTATCGCGCCCCACCTGCCCAAGCCGGGGCAGCGCTGATTCGGTTACTTCTGCTACCGTTTTTACATAGATAGGGGTGCCTTTAATGTTATTGATAACCACATTCTTTATTTCATCAATATTATTCAGCAAGCCTATGCCCCGCACAGCAAAAGCCTGGCCACCCTGGTCAATTACGTCGCCCCCTACGTTTACGTTACTTTTGGACACTGCATCATATAACTGCAATGGCGTTACATTATATTGAACCGCTTTTTGCGGGTCCACAGTGATCTGGTAGGTTTTCACCTCGCCGCCAAAACTATTTACATCAGCAACACCGGGTACAGCACGGATCTCACGTTCTACTACCCAATCCTCTATCGTTTTTAGTTCCTTGGACGACCGTTTGTTACTGGCTAAAGTGAACCGATAGATCTCGCCGGTTGGGCCGTAGGGTGGTTCAATGGTTGGGTTTACGCCATCGGGAAGGTTGGCGTCACCGATGTGATTATTTACCTGTAAGCGCGCTTCGGGATAATCAACTTCGTCGTCAAAAGTTACCGTTACAACCGAAAGGCCGAACAGTGAGGATGACCGCACACTTGCCTTTTTTTCGGCAGGGTTCATGGCCAATTCAATAGGGCGCGTAACAAACTTTTCTACTTCCTCGGCGCTTCTGCCCGGCCATTGGGTGATGATAACTACCGAGGTATTGGTAACATCGGGGAACGCGTCAATACTTATCGTCTTAAAACTGATGTAACCGGCAACAGCCAGTAAACCGGTTAAAAAAAATATGAAGAATTTATTTTTTAGCGAGAATGCAAGAATGTTTTTTATAAACCTATTCATATTTCGGATGTCGGATGATTTTTATTTCGGATGTCGGAAATCCGAAATCACTTCAACGATTCGTATAGATACACCTGGCGCGAGGCTATTACTTTGTCGCCCGGTTTTAAACCTTTGCTGATATAGGCCCTGTCTTCAACCGTTTTAGCCAGCTTGACAGGCTGAATATGAACCTTCGCTTTGCCATCTACAACCACCGCATAGTTTTTGTCGTTATCAAAAACCAGGGTGTTCCGGTCAATAAATGGCAACTGCTCGCCCGATTTGGCCCTGATCATGATGTTGGCGAACATGCCAGGTTTTAACAGGTTACCCGGATTAATAATCTTGATGCGTGCATGCATCACCTTATTATCCGGATCGAGCATGTTATCGATCTTATCTATTTTACCGTCGAACACTTTGTTGGGATAGGATAATGTGGTGATCTTTACCGGGTCGCCTGTCTGGATCTTCGAGATATCTGATTCGTAAACGTTTACCAATACATAAACGGTTGACAGATCGGCAATGGTAAACAGGTTCTGGCTGTTATCGGCCCTTACCTGGGTATTGCTGGTCAGATTTTTTTCTACTAAAAAACCTGATATAGGCGCCTTCACTTCGTAACCGTTATCGTTGCTTTTGTTTATGGAGATCACTGCATTAGCACGCTTACTTTCAGCAACGGCCTTGTCGTAATCAGACTGTGCCTGCTCCAGGTCCTTTTGCGAAGCCAGGCCGCCTTTAAACATATCCTTTGTTGATTCCAATGTCCTGCGGGTACTGCGTACATCTGCCGATGATGAGATATAATCTTTTGTATAGCCGGCCATTTCGGCACTTTTTAAAATAGCCAGTGTTTGGCCTTTGTGTACCACATCGCCCAGTTGTACATTTATATTTTCGGCCACGCCGCTTACCAGCGGGAATATTTTTACCATTTTGGCTTCGTCGGGCGCAATGTTCCCGGTTAGGGTTATTTGCGTTAAGGCGCTCGCTTCCTGCACCGTATCTATCAATAAACTGTTTAGTAAATCGGCTGTAACCTCAAATTTTGCATCTTTCGCAGGTGTTTCTGCGTGATGGCAACTTGTGAAAACCATCGCCGCAGCCGTTAAGGCTGCAGCAATGGTTATTATTTTAAAATGGGGGTACGTAGTCATTTTGATGGTGTTATTAATTGAAAAAAGGCGTACCTGTAACGTAGTTAAGCTGCTCGAGCGTTGTAACACGATTAAGCTGAAGCGCATTTAACTGCAGGGTATTGGTTTTATAGGAGTCGTAAAAATCAAGGAACTCCAATAAGCCAATATTCCTTTTTTCATAGTTTTTAAAAACCTCCTGTATCAGGTGATTAAAGTCGTTTTTAAACTGTGGATCGAAACTGTTATATAATTTTTCCAACCTTAATGCAGCCCGGTAGTTGGTCGACAGGTCGCTTTCCAACTGGTTTTGCTGGCTTTGCAATTGCACTTTACTTTGGTCGATAGCAATGCGGGCCTGTTTAATACCACCCTGGTTCCGGTTAAAAAAAGGCAGGCTAAACCCTATACCTGCGCCAATAAAATTGGTGCCGTAACTGCCGTATTTGTCGTAATTAAGGGAAAGCGAAAGATCGGGGACTGCGGTTGCTTTTTGTACCTGCAGGTTCATGCTGTTGTAATCAACGCTTATTTTGGCCAGCCGCAGATCGTAACGGTTGTTGTATGCCGAATCAAGCAATTGCTGATACGTGACTGTTTCCACAATATTTTTTCCGTCAAGGTTGTAATCGTACACGGGCTGGATGTATGCGTCGGGTTTTGCCTTTACCAGTAGTTTAAATTCGCTTTGCAGGGTGTCTATGCCAACCAGCAGGTTATTGTACTCGGCCTGCAAAGTATACAGCTGCGATTGGATGCGCAGCACCTCCTTTTGGGCTACGTTCCCTTTTGCATACTGATCTTTAAAAACCGTTAACGTTTTTGCCAGGGAGTTGATCTCGTCATTATAAACTTTTGCCGATTGTTCCTGGAAATAGATGCTGTAAAAATCGTTTCGCAAGGTAAACTTCAGGGTGCGCAGCAGATCAAAAAACTGGTACTTTGCCTGTTCGACACCAAGTTTAGCCAGCTGGATGTTTTTGTTACGCTTACCTGCCGTGGTAAAAAGTTGCGATACGCTAAACGATTGATCTTTATAAGCGGGCCCCTGGCTTACATCATTGGTATGGATGCCATTGTTAAAACTAAAATCAGGATTGGGGAATAATTTTGCGGTGATCACCTGCGCACCTGCGTTATCAATATTATAACGCTGAATGATCACCTGCAGGTTATTTTTCAAAAACAACTCTTCAGCCTGCGCGACGGTAAGCCTCAATGTATCGGCCTGTTGCCCTTGTGAAAAAGCAAACTTAACCGGGAACAAAAAGCAAATTAGGGGAAAGAATATGCTGCGAACGGATACCTTGAACATAATAGAAAGAACAATACAAAGGTAACCGGCCCGTATTAAAGCTTAATTAAAGGGAGATTAGAATACCATTAGAGTTTACCGGTTAAACCGGATGGTAACCACGGTGTTTTCATGAGGAATGGAGTTTACGGCAATGGTGCCGTTAAAAAGGCTGATGACCTTATAGGTTACGTATAGCCCAATGCCATTGCCGTTGTAGCCACTAACGTTTTTTCCGCGGTAAAACGACTTGAAAATTTTTGCGATCTCTTCAGGCTGGATGCCTATCCCCGTGTCTGTAATCGTGATGATGATGGCTTTTTCATCAGCATAAAAATCGCAGTGTACCGGCTTATCGCGCGAGAATTTGTAGGCGTTACCTATTATATTATTAAAAGCGATGGTAAGTAATGATTTATTCGCCAGTAGCTGTAATTTTTCGTGGTCTTCAGGCAGATGTGAAATATTTATGTTAAACATCCCCTTTCCTTTTTTTGCCAGCCAAAAATCGTTCAACTCCCATAACAATTCGTCCATTGCTACCGGGTTAAGGGTTGGCTGGGTATAGTTCATGTCGACGTTTGCCAGTTCCAGCAGGCTGGTGATAGTTCCGTTAAGTCTTTCAGCATCCGTTAATACTGAATGCAAAACCTGTTCGTATTCCGTATGCGAGCGTAACTTATTTAAGGCAATTTCAATTTCGCCAATAATGGTTGTAATCGGGGTACGTAATTCATGCGATGCGTTGATCACAAAGGTTTGCTGCAATTCGAACGCATTTTCCAGGTGTTCCAATAGCTGATTAAAATTGTGCGCCAGCGCGCTGATCTCGTCCTTACCCGCCCCCTCGTCAACACGTAAACTCAGGTTCCCGGCGCTAACCTGCCGCATTTGGGCAATCACTTTGTCAATAGGCTCCAATGATTTTTGGGCAAACCACCGGCTTGTAATAAATAAGCCCGCCGTTACGGCAATCAGCAATATCGCCATACTTTCAATAAGGTCTCTCGTTCGTTTATTTCCTGCTACGTCGATGGCCGAAACCAGTATCACAAAATCGCCCTGGTTGTCGTAATAATAAATACCGGCATTTTGTCTATCGCCCGTGGCAAACTTCATTTGTTTACTCTTCCTTACTTCGTTTATTACCGGATCCGGCCAAAAATTATTTTTATCTTTTATAAATGTTGGTTGGTTTTTTTCATCGTAAAAACGTATCACTTCGTTGGGCAGGGCCTGCAGGTATCTTACTTTTACGTGGCTTAGTGAATCGGCCGAAATTTCGTCAGCTTCCAGGTACCGTTGAGCAGCAATATAGGCCCGTACCATTAAATGATCGTAGAAATCGGATTTGATAAGGGAATTAAAGGTAATACAGATCGCCACCTCAACAATCAACAGCACTATCGCACTTATAGCGGTGAAATATAGCGAGAGCCTGTTCTTGATTTTCATGGCCTACTTATCGGTTTTCAATACATAGCCCATCCCTATAACGGTATGGATCAGCTTATTTTTGAAGCCTTTTTCAATTTTGTTGCGCAGGTAGTTCACATACACATCAATAAAATTTGTGCCTGTATCAAAATCGATTTTCCAAACCTGTTCGGCAATGTACTCGCGCGACAGCACCTTATTGGGATGACGCATAAACAGTTCGAGCAAGGTAAACTCTTTTGCCGTCAATGCTACCTGGCTGCCCGCTCTTTCGGCTATGTTGCCCCAGGTATCTAGCTTCAGGTCGTCAAATGTGAGGATATGGTCTTCGGTATCGTTAACATTTTGTCGTCTTAACAAAGCCTCAATGCGGGCCACCAATTCAATAAAATGAAAAGGTTTCACCAAATAATCATCCGCCCCGGCTTTCAAGCCAGAAACCTTGTTTTGCACCTGGTCCAAAGCCGTCAGCATCAATATGGGTGTTTTGGTATTTGATTGCCTGATCTGTCGGCACAATTCAATGCCGCTAATATCCGGCAGCATTACGTCCAGTATTAACAGATCAAAATCCGACGATTGCAGCAATGCTTTGGCTGATGTACCGTCCTTAGCTGTTTTTACCTTAAAGTTTTGCTCTTCAAGGCCTTTGCAGATAAAAGCGGCTACTTTTTGTTCGTCTTCAACTAAGCAGATATTGGCCATATGAACAAATATGGGGATTATTTCGGATGGTGGAATATTCTAATTCGGATTTTAATCCGGTTGTAATGTTTGGGTTGGTTGTCTGAACTAAGATTCGTAGGATTAAAGGATTTTAGGATTGCCTGTCAAGGACGTCAGATTGACATCCACCTAAATTAAATATTTAGCAAACCGTAATTCATTGAATTGAAATTTAAAAAACATATTTTTGTATTAAATCATTCAATCAATGACGACACTAACTATCCGGCAAAAGTTAATGACCTACCTGGCTGATGCAGATGATAGTAAGGTAAAAGCAATCTATACGCTTTTAGAAAGGGAGATTCAGGAAGGAGATAGTTTTGCGCTGACTGATGAACAAATTAGTATTCTTGAAAACGAACAAAGACTACATTTGAGCGGTCAAAGCAAGTCATATAGCCGTGAAGAGTCTATACAGATCATAAAGGGTCAACGGACTTTTTAATGTACCAGTTAATTGTTAAGCCGCGCGCCATTGAAATGGCCAAAGAAGCTTACGAATGGTACGAGGAGCAACAAATTGGACTTGGCGATCTGTTTTTGGTAGAATTAGAAAATTGCTACGACCGAATCGAGGCTTCCCCGCTATTATATGCCAGGATCAAAAAGAATTTCAGGCAAATCATTTTTCGGACGTTCCCCTATGTTCTCGTTTTTGAAATTCTTAAAGACGAGGTTATTATTTACGCAGTATTCCATACAAGCCGCAGCCTTAGAAAGAAATTGAGGAAGTAAAATACCGGCATAAATAAATCATGCTAGAATATCCGCTGCTGGATCACCGCCATAAACCTGTCCTTAAATTTTTCGCTGATGGGGATCTGTTTGCCGGCAATGTAAATATGGTTGTCCTGTATTTTGTTGAGCTGTTTGGTGTTGACGATGTACGAGTTATGCACCCTTACAAACGGAGGCGAGAGTTGATCGTCGATATCTTTTAAACGGCGGTAAATAAGCAGCTGGCTGGCGGCTGTCACCACGCGCACATATTCTTTTTCACCCTCAAAATATTGAATGTCTTCCAGCAGGATGCGCCTTAATTCCTTGCCCGACTTTACAAAAAAGTATTCATTCCCTGCCGGGATCAACTGCTTTTCAGCATCGGCCCTGCCGGCAAAATAAGCTTCGATCTTTTGCATCGCTGCCAGGAAACGTTTAAGTGTAATGGGTTTTAAAAGATAATCTATGGTTTGAAAAGTATAGCTTTCAGCAGCATATTCGGAATAGGCCGTGGTGAAAACGATTTTGGTTTCTTTGGATAACAGGCCCGCCAATTCCATCCCGGTAAGCTGGGGCATGTTAATATCGAGAAAAATAAAATCGGGTTTATTGTCCTTTAAAAATGTCATGGCCTCCAACGCATCATAACATTTAGATAACAACTGCCATTTGGTGTTTTGATGGACAAGGATCTCCAGCAGGTTCACCGCATTCGGTTCGTCGTCAATAATGATACAGCTTAAATTCATGACAGAGGGACTTTTAAAAAAGCAATAAAAAAGTTGTCGGCAGTTGTGATGTTGAGTTCGAAGTTTTCGCCATACAGCAAGGTAAGGCGTTTGCGCAGGTTTTCGATGCCAAAGCCCCGGTGTTCGGGGGTGCCGGGTAAATCGTAAATTCGGTTTTTGGTTTGAAACAGCAGGTAAGCATCCTCTTGCACCAGCGAAAGTTCGATCCTGTTTTCGCTGCTCGATTTATCAATACCGTGTTTAAAAATATTCTCCACAAACGTCATCAGCAACATGGGTGGGATGCGAACCTCGGTGTTACAATCCCTAACAAAATCAAGGTCGATCTCATGCCTCATCCTGATCTTCTCCAGTACGATATAGTTTTCGAGGAACTGGATCTCGGTACTTAGCGAGACCTCATCCTTAGGGCTTTCATCAACAAAATAGCGCATAATGTCCGACAGGCGCTCAATCAGTTTAGCAGTGCGCGGGGCCTCGCGATAAGCTTCGTAATAAATATTATTCAGCGTATTAAAAAGGAAGTGCGGCTGCACCTGGCTCTTTAACAAATTTAGCTCGGCCTGGCTTTTTTGCACCAGCATTTTTTCCGATTGTCGTTTTAACTCAAAATATGCCAGTGCCATGCGGAAAATAAAACTGAGCATATAAGTCAAAAAGCCTGCTACGCTGAAGTTGATGATCGCCTCCAATGTCATTTTATCCGGCATTGTAGGGTAATAAGCATTATATAAGGCGGTGAGCGAGTATCCCCTAGAAAGCCCCGCGCCGATCACCAGTATAATTACACAAATAACATAGGCAACCTTCTGCCCTTTTTCATACAAACGCGGGAACAGGAGACTAATGTTACCATAAATGACAACCGCATAAAACGAAATATTGATCAGCGTATAAAAGCAGGCGTGAATCAGTCCGCCCTCGGGCAGCACCGAAAAAAAGATGATGGAAAACACCGCTATCCAAACCAGCCACTGCAGCCGGGTGATGGTGGGCATCCTTTTAATAAAATTCATTTTTAAATGTACAAAGCTTTTTCATTTCCGCTAACTGTTTTCAACAAACAGGTTGGTTTATTTAACGGATATGGGTGATAACAGGGTTGGGCAAGCTATTGAACAAAGCGAGAATGTCCGCCGGGGTGGACTCACCCGGCCATTGCTTCGCTCGGCCACCCTCTCTGCTGCGCAAAGAGGGTTGAAGAAGTTGAATTGGTTTTTATTTTTTTCGCCCTCTTTACCGCCCTGCGGTAGAGAGGGCAGGTCGAGCGCAGCAATGACCGGGTGAGTCCTCTTCGCATGATATTCACGCCAATGCCTTGCCACCCACCCTTTCCAAGTATTGATTTTTTCGCCATATCGGTTAAAAATAAACGCCTTACTGTTGAATTGTTTTGCCGCTTTAGGGATTATGCGCCAGTTTTAACTTGAAAATTTATTCAAACTAAAAACTTAAAGCACTTGATCATGAAAAGAATATTGATGGCCGTTTTAATTACGGCATTTTGCCAGCTTGCCTTTACCGGCACCACCATGGCACAACTCACCAGCCTGCCTGATGCAGGCAACCGCAGAGCAACCGTTAGCGAAGGAATTGGTATTACGGATGTAACTATCCACTACAACCGCCCGCATGTTAGGGGCAGGGAAGGAAAAATTTGGGGACAGCTTATCCCGGTGGGTTATGTTGACCAGGGCTTTGGCACCTCCAAAGCGGCACCATGGCGCGCCGGGGCCAATGAAAACACCTGGATCGAGTTCTCGACCGATGTGATGATAGAAGGACAGCCATTACCAGCCGGCAAGTATGGCCTTTTTATAGCTTATGACACCAATGAACCTACCATCATCTTCTCAAAAAATTATACTTCTTGGGGCAGCTTTTTTTATAAACCCGAGGAAGACGCGCTGCGCGTAAAAGTAAAACCGATCGCAGCCGATAAAAGTGCAGAGTGGCTGGAATACAGGTTCACCGATCAACAACCATCAAGCGCCGTAGTGCAATTGCAATGGGAAAAGCTGATCATCCCTTTTAAAATAGATGTTGACGTGGTGAACACCCAGCTGGCATCCTTCAGGAGAGAACTGCGCAGCGATAAAGGCTTTACCTGGGAAAGCTGGGACCAGGCCGCCGCATTTTGCGCGCAACATAAAACCAACCTCGACGAAGCTTTGGCATGGACCGACCAGGCCGTTGGCCCCGATTTCGGCGGCAGCCAGAGCTTCCAGGCATGGAGCACAAAAGCAATGGTGCTGGATAGCCTTGGCCGCGGTACCGAAGCAGCTGATGTAATGAAAAAAGCATTGCCCTATGGCAGTTTAAACGAGTTATATTTTTATGCAAGAGGACTGACACGCGCCAAAAAAGGCAAGGAAGCTTTTGATGTGTTTAAAATAAACTACGACAAACACCCCGATGAATTTTTAACCAACGCTGGTATGGCGAGAGGATATTCGGCCATTGGCGACTATAAACACGCCTTAACATATGCCTTAAAGGCACAAACTCAAGCTACCGGCACCTTTAATATCGATACGATGAACACCATGGTTAAAAAACTCCAGGATGGTAAGGATGTGAACTAAAAGAAGTCCGAAAGTCCGGAAAGTCAGTAAAGACCGAAAGTAATAAGGCTACGGGACTAAAAAATGACAAATGATCAACAAATGCAATTAATATACTGGTTATCGCGCGAATTTGTGTTAGGGGTACTTATCACCTGGTGTGCTATTTTAGCAGCACATGGGCAAGGTAAGTCGCCTGTTGTTAGCAATAGTTCACCCGCAGTTTTTGTACAACAAGGAGTGCCAGTTCCGAATGATGAATCGGCACCCTCGTTTTCACCGGATGGAAAAACGTTATTTCTTTCGGATAGTAACCGGATCTGTATCTCAAAATTGGTTAATGGAAAATGGGGCAAGCCGACATTGGCTCCATTTTCCGGCCAATGGAAGGATTGGGACTCGTTCATCAGCCCGGATGGTAAACGATTGTTTTTTGTTTCGAACCGGCCTTTGGAGGGAATGCCACCCGATAAGCCTCAAAAAAATAACCAGTTGTGGTACACCGATCGTTTGGCGGACGGAGGCTGGAGTAAGCCCCGGCACCTGGATGCTCCGGTTAGCCTGGATGGGATAAATGATTATGCGCCTTCGGTGAGCGGTTCGGGAACACTTTGTTTCTGTTCGCGCGGGCGGGAAGGCAAAAAAGGCATGGGCGGCTACTATGCCAAATGGTTGGGTGATCATTACGATACACCAAAACTGCTGGCCTTAAACGGCGACAACGATGTTTATGATCCGTTTATAGCCCCCGACGAAAGCTATATTGTTTTTTCGAGCACCGGCAGCCTCTTTATCAGTTACCGGCAAGGCAATGGATGGACAGCGGGCGAGAAGTTAAGTCCGCAGGTTAACAATGGTAAGCCAAACAGCAGCCCGTATGTTTCGCTGGGCAACAAAATGCTGTATTACTCGGAAGATGATGCACCGGGGATTTTGATGATAAAGGTGGATATACATTAGGAAGGCATCAAGAGCCAGCCGAGAAGCAAGAACCAGGAACCAAAAGCCAGGATAAGAAGAAAAAATGGATTGTTTTGTGATGGGTTCTCCTTAAAATTTTTATCGTAGTTCCTGGCTCTTGACTCTTTGAAAGTGTTTTACAGAAAAAACGAAAACAGAAATATGCTGATGTTAATCAAATATTCAAAAAGACTTATAGCCGGCTTACTGGTGATTTGCTCCGCAGGCTTTACCGCTTTGTGCCAGACTGCACAACCAAACCCCGTTATTGATACCGCCTCAAAACCGGAAGTTTTTGCCCCCGGTATTGTTTCTACACCGTTTGAGGAGGCAGCAGCCACGTTTTCGCCGGATGGTAATACCGTGTTTTTTTACCAGGGGACGATATATAACTCGGTATGTTTTTCAAAAAAGGTTAACAATAAGTGGACAAGGCCGCAGGTGGCGCCGTTTTCGGGGCAGTATAGCGACTGGGACCCATTTTTGAGCCCGGATGACAAACGCTTGTTTTTTGTATCGGGCCGGCCGCTGGATGACCAATCGGTTAAACCAAAAAAAAGGATCCACCTGTGGTATGCAGACCATTTGGCTGGAGATACATGGTCGGCGCCGCACCTCGTGGATGCTGCATTTAATATGGATAGCGTAAACAATTTTGCGCCTTCTATTAGCAGTTCCGGAACGCTTTGCTTTTGTTCGCGCGGCAGGGACGGCCATGCCGGGATGGGCAGCTATTACGCCAAATGGCTCGGCGACCATTACGATACCCCAAAACTGCTTACTTTATTTGGAAACGAAGAAACACAGGACCCTTTTATTGCGCCGGACGAAAGCTATATCATATTTGTAAGTGGCGACGAACTTTACATCAGCTTCAGGCAAGGCAATGATTGGTCGTCAGGTAAAAAATTAGGACCGCAGGTAAACGACGGCGACTCCATTTGGGATCCAACCGTTTCGCCGGACGGTAAAATGCTATACTATACTTCCGCGCGAGTAAATGGATTTTATAAGCGCGACCCGAAGGGCCCGGCATTGAATTATAATGATCTTGAAAAAGAAATGCAAAGCATTTTTAATGGAAGGGGAAACATTTTGATGATACCCATCAACCTGAAAAATACCATTAATTAACGTTATGGAAATTTTAAAGTTCATCGTACTGTTAATAGTTGGCGGCCTTTTAAATTTTATTGGTAAGGCTAAGTTTAAATCGGTGCACAACCTCGCCTGGGCATATATCTTAATCGCGGCCCTGATCAGTACCTCCTCGTGGTTATTTTATTGCGTTAATATTAACAATAGTTCGGTAACACACTTTTTGCTCACCCAGATCAGTTGGTTGCAGGTTTTGGGCCGGCTATTATTGGGGTACCTGCTTGTCTATATATTTTTAGCGCTCACTTCTTCCGAAACAGACGAAGCAGGGTTAAAAAAGGTCATCACTTTAACCTTATGGGGAATTACCATTTTAACCGGCTTTTCATTTATCGTTGAAAGCTTTTGGAAGGATGAAAATTTTTGCAGGATGTGCCATATTTTCAATACATCCGGTTACCCGGTTTGGTTCCTCTATGTTGTCATGATCGCCGAGGGTCTTGGCGGTTTAGGCGTTTTGCTGCATTTTAAGCTAAAAACCGGCCCAATCGCCGCTGCAGGCTTAATGCTGATCCTGATCGGTGCACTTTATACCCACAACCACAATAACGACCCGCTTTCTGCTTCGTACACAGCGATTGCTGAATTTATAACACTTGCCCTGCTACAAGTTACCTATTATTTTGAGCAGCTGGCAAATCCACGGCCAATGCACCTCCCATTAGCAGGCGACAGTTTACCCTCTGAATAACACCATTATGAAAAAATACTATTGTTTAATGTTGATAGTTTCCTTACTCATCAGCATTAAAACTGAAGCGCAGATCGACACTATCCGTTTAACTGATAAGCGTTTAAACACGGGGTATTTAAAGCCGGGCTTAAATCAATACCTGGTTTATTTTCAAACAACGGCCAAAAAAAAGTCGCTTGGGTTTTGGTTTTGGCTGAGGGATATCAAAACGGAAACCCGCAATGGCGAAAAGGTTTTTACCATTAACCAGCATTGGTTTGGCAATGATACCCTCAGTTACCGGGCCGTTTATTCAATTAACCGGCAAACCGACTTTGCTCCAATTTATCACGCCGAAACAGCACATGGCAAATTCAGTGCGTATAACTGGAGTAATGATAAAATTACCGGCGCGGATACAGTTGCCGGGAACGCCCAAAAGAATTTCTCGCTCGGCTTTTCTCTTCCCAATTTTAACTGGAACCTTGATATCGAAACCTTTGAAATGCTGCCGCTCTCCGAAGGCAAAACTTTCGCCATCAACTTTTATGATGCCGGTCTCGACCCGCCGGCTTATGTAAATTACAAGGTGGTGGGCAGCGAAGTGTTGGTGTTAAATGATGAGAAAGTGAATTGCTGGAAATTATCTACCGAAAACGATTACAAGGGCAACCATTATACCGAAACTTACTGGATCAGCAAAAAAGCGCATGAATTTTTAAAAGAAGAGGATACCTTTAATGGTGGGTACCGGTACAAAATAAAAATGCCGGTGTATGCACCCAACCTGATGAGCCGCTTTGGCAGATGAGTATGTTTTAATAGCATCGGGCCAAGGGCTTTAAATACCTGTTTTTATTGATTCCTGGCGGATTGTTGCGACTTCGCCGACGCTGGCGGATAAGTTTTTTAATTGCAGGGTAACCATTGTTTTTTATTTGCATCACCTAAATCAATGTAATTATCACTATTATTACCGCATACTAAACAGCAATGACATCAACTTTCCTCAGGCACGAACTCAAGGCCTTCTGGCGGTCAAAAAATACGGGTAAAAGCATAGCCATACGCGTGGTGATGGGTTTGCTGATCTTATACCTTCTGGCATCTGCACTGTTTGTTGGCTTTTTTTTAAATGTATTTCTAGAAAAAACTTTTCCGCACGATGATGTGATCATTTCCTTCTGTGGCATCATACTATTGTACTATTTAATGGATCTGTTTATGCGTTTGCAACTGCAGGAACTGCCCACGCTCCGGGTTCAGCCATATTTGCAGCTCCCGGTGAAGCGGAATTCAGTCGTGCGTTACCTGGCATTCACCGCTTTGTTCTCCGTATTCAATCTTTGGCCATTTATACTTTTTGTTCCATTCGTCATCAAGGTTATTGCCACCGATTCAAGCGGCATGGTTGCGTTTGCTTTCATTGTTTCGCTGGCGGGGCTTACCATTTTTAATAATTACCTGGCGCTTTACATCAAACGAAAATCAAACTTAAACGGCTGGATATTTCTGATCGCGGCAGTACTGATTATATTAACCGGTTTGGGCGATTTTTACTGGCATTTTTATTCGCTCCGTAAAATCTCTTATTTGTTTTTCGGCCATTTGATCAGCGCCCCGGCATTGGCGCTGGCACCTGTTTTGTTGGGCGTATTAATGTACTACATTAACTTTTTATACCTCAAACAAAACCTTTATCTCGAGGAACTCGGTTCGCGCAAAGCATCAAAATATAAAAGCAGTACAGACTATCCATGGCTAAGCCGTTTCGGCAGCGTAGGCGACCTGGCCGCAAATGAGATCAAATTGGTATTGCGCAACAAACGATCGCGGTCTGCATTGGTCATGGGCCTGTTCTTTATGTTTTATGGCCTGATATTTTATCCTAACCACCATTACGGCGAAAGCTGGAAAGTATTTGTGGGTATGTTTATGACCGGTATTTTCATCATCAATTACGGCCAGTTTATGTTTAGCTGGCAGGCATCGCACTTTGATGGTTTGCTGGTGAGCAAGGTATCCTTTAACGACTTTTTAAAAGCCAAGTATTTATTGTTCACGGTTGTTTCAACAGGGTTTTTCCTGTTAACAATACCGTATGTTTATTTTGGCTGGCGAACACTGATGATCCATTTTATAATGTACTTATGGAACATCGGTATCAATACAACCCTGGTATTGTTTTTTGCCAACCGCAATTACAAGCGGATCGATCTGTCCAAAGGAGCAGCTTTTAACTGGGAAGGTGTAAGCGGTAACCAATGGATCTTATCATTTCCCCTGGTGTTTGCACCTTACGTAATTTACGGCCCGTTTGCGTTGCTTGGGCACGCCGATATTGGCCTGGCTTTACTGGCTGCCATAGGACTGACATTTATTTTAACACGCAGCTTCTGGATAAAACAACTGGAAGCCGATTTTTATACCAAAAGATACACCATAGCCGAAGGTTTCAGAAACAAGTAAGATGATAGCAATTAAAGACCTTAAGAAAATATACAGCGGTGTTACCGTTGTGAATGTACCACAACTGGAAATAAAAAAAGGCGAAAGCGTTGGCCTTGTCGGCAATAACGGCGCAGGTAAAACTACGTTATTCCGCATGATGCTCGACCTTATCCGGCCCGAGACCGGGGAAGTTTTATCAAACGGCGAAAATGTGGCCGGGCACGAAAACTGGAAAAATTATACCGCATCCTACCTGGATGAAGGCTTTTTGATAGATTACCTTACACCCGAAGAATATTTTTATTTCATAGGCGGCCTGCACCAGCAAAGCCGTGCCCATGTGGATGATTATTTGGCCGGCATGGCTGATTTTTTTAACGCCGAGATCTTAAAAAAAGGAAAATACATCCGCGATCTTTCAAAAGGGAACCAATGCAAAGTCGGTGTGGTATCGTGCCTGCTGCAAAACCCGGAGTTGCTGCTGCTGGATGAACCCTTCGCCAATATCGACCCAAGTACACAGTTTCGCCTGAAAAGCCTGCTGAAAGAATTAAATAAAAGCAAAGGCGTAACCACGCTGATCTCCAGCCACGATCTTAACCACATTACGGATGTGTGCGACCGCATCCTGCTGATGGAAAAAGGAAAGATCATTAAGGATATTGCCACCAGTTCATCCACCTTAAACGAACTGGAAGAATATTTTGGGGTTGGACAAGGGTAAAAATGTAGAGACGCGATGCGTCGCGTCTCCCGCGCGTATCCGAAAATAGATATATTTGGCCATGTATTTTATCAGGAAAGCAACACCGGATGATGTGGAGACCATCCGCAATATAGCCGAAATAACATGGTGGGCTGCATACGGCCCGATACTCGAAAAGGAGCAGATAGAATTTATGCTGGATGAGATCTACTCCATCAAAAAGCTCGCCTCGCAGCTGACGCATGATACGCAAACCTATTTATTGGTGGTTGAAGATAACAAGCCCGTAGCCTTCGCCGCGTACTCGCCGCGGGACGAAGACCCTGAAATAAACAAACTCCATAAGCTTTATTGCCTGCCCGAGACGCAAGGAAAAGGCTACGGCAAAATTCTCATCAACGAAGTAGTTAACAAAACCATCGAAGCCGGTAAGCATACCCTTGACCTGAATGTGAACCGCTACAACAAAGCCAAAAATTTTTATGAAAAAATGGGGTTTGCAGTAGCATATGAAGAAGATGTGCCGATAGGGAAATATTGGATGAATGATTATGTGATGCGGAAGGAATTGTAGCCTAAATTATTTTTAAAGCATAAAGTATATCACAATATGGAATCGAAATTAATGTATGTAGAATTGAAGTCAGGCCATAGTGATGACGAACCTGCGTATATTGGCAAAGCTTTTTTTTCAAAAACGGGAAAGTCTGTTTATTTTAACGGGTTAACTTTTTCGAAGGAAAGTCGGAGTGGAGGAAACTATTTCGATATTATAAGCGGAGATTATTATTGGATATCTGGGATAAAGAAGCGAGGAACGAACAGGCATTGGGCCGGGCATGGAAAAATTAAGATCGATAAAAACGTTGTTGCAGAATATTTAGAAATAAAAAATCTATCAGCGCTTTCAAAAAGTCGATTTGAGATTGTCCAATTAAATAATATGCCACCGATAGAATCGTCAAACGAATTTTTAAATCGGAAATTAGAATGGTGACCGTGTTTAACTGGTCACCTCCGGCAAACTCCGCCCCCTCACCACCATATAAATCCCATAACACGACGTCGCGACAGCGATACCTATCCCGGTAAACGCAAAAGTTGCGGTTTGATCAAAGGTTTTATTCAGGGTTAAAATAATCGCCACAACAGCAATGATGGTGCTCCAGGTAGCCAGGTAATAGTCAATGGTACGTTTAAATACTTTGGCCAGCGGGTAAAAATGAAGCCCGACTACCAGGGCGAGTACCGGAATGGCCAGTTCCGGATGGCCGAGATTGATCACCACATTTATACCAATAAAAATGCCCAGGCCCTCGGCGCCGAAAATAATCCCGAACCATTTGCCCATTTTCTTTTCTTCGGCAAGATCCGCTTCGGAAGTAAGCGGCGGATAATATTTGGCAATGCGGAATAGTTTTATCCCGTTGAAGATAAAGAACACGCTCAGCACCGGGAAGATCAATAACACAAACCACCAGTTTGTTGTATGTAACCCTCCAAAGGCTATGCCCGACCAAATCAACGTAAAAAAGGCCATCATCAGCAAGCCGGTAGCGATACCTTTTACAGCAGCCGCCGGGATGATGTGCGGTTCGTTTTCCATTGTATTATTAAAAATTTATCTTTCCAATTTGGCCACCCTGGTCGGCGTATCCTGTCCCGAAACTATGGTTCTCGAACTTAATGCGATCGCCCGGATAGTCTCCGTAATGTTCGCCATATCCAGGGTGCTGATCTCGTCCCCTACGGTGTGATAGAGTTTATCTATATCTATCTGGTCGGTTGATATGGTATGTGCCGGTACGCCTACCCTTGCCAATGACGCATTGTCGCTGCGGTAAAACAGGTCCTGGTCGGGGTAAGGATCAGGGTAGAATTTAAACACGGTGCCGGTTAGGTTCTTCTGCAATATCGGTCCAAAATCCGACCGCTCAAACCCGGTAATAAATGCCGAATTCTCACCAAACTTAGAAGCCTTGCCAATCATTTCTATATTAAACATGGCCACTACTTTATCCGGCTCAACAGTAGTCGCAAAATGCTGCGACCCAAATTCGCCGATCTCTTCGGCTGTAAACGCCACAAATACCAAAGTGCGGGCATTGTTGTCCAGCTTTTTAAAGTATCTGGCCAACTCAATAACTGCGGTAGTTCCCGAAGCATCGTCATCCGCACCGTTGGCTATGCTGTCGCCCTTCACAGGCTTTAGTATTCCCAGGTGATCATAATGACCCGAGAAGATCACATACTCATTTGGCTTTGTTTTGCCGGGGATAATGCCAGCGATATTAAACAAGGGCGATTTTTCGCTTTTACCGATATAACTTACGTCAAAGGTTTTTACGTCGTCGTATTTGCCCAGCACAAAAACCAATGCCTGGTTATCATCCGGTTTATTGCTAACCGAACCCTTTAACCCCCGCGCTCTCAGCATCGCGAAGATGGAGGCGAACTTCGGGTCGACCAGTATCAGCTTTTTTTTGCCGCTGCTTAAATACTTCCTGTATTCGGTGCGGAAATCTTTATCGGCAGTTAGTTTTACAATTTCAACATCGGGGTTATTATTCCAATTTAAGGCGGCTGAGGTTGTACTGGCAAAAACACTATCAGTTGCTATAGTAGTCCCGTTAATACTGGCACTTGTTTTAACCGGGGTTACCCGCGTCATGGCAAAATTCTGCCTGAAACCATCGTCGCCGGGCAGCGGCTGCAAACCAATTTGCTTGTACTCGCTTTCAATAAATTGGGCAGCCCTTTCAATGTCCGGCGTAAAGGTGGCACGGCCGCGCATATCATCCGCAGCCAACGTGCCAATTACGCGTGCCACATCTGTTTGGCTAATGAGTTTGTTCACATCCTGGGCGAAACCGTTAAAGGAGGCTGCTAACAAGAAAATTCCTGCTAATACTTTTTTCATATTTTTTATTGAACTTTTGATCGATGATATTTTTCTCTGAACTAACTCCGGCTATTACCTGACCGCTTCGCGGCTTCCTTCAAATGTAATTATTTCTAAATTCCGATGCTAACAAAATTATCTGTTTGTGGCCGGGCTATTTTTCCGTCACCGGTAGCAGTAAAAGCCGGAAAAGGTGTCCATTTGCTGTCCATTTCGCACAACACCCCATGCGTATGTCTGCACAGTGCTCATTTTCAAATATTTACATATTTGTTAAAATTCAAAAAGCTATATCTGACTAATAATCAGTCAGTTCCGCATTGAAAAAATCTTCAAAACTCAGGTCTTCGTCCGATTGCTCTATTTAGGTAACTAAGGGCTCTTTACTTTATCAGAGAGTATAGTTACTAAAGTTATAATTAGTAAAAATATAATATAATGGGCCTTCGGACAGCGTTCCGTGCAAACTACGCATGGCGTGGGATATTATTTTCTTATTCAGAACCTTTTACTTGTAATAAGTTTTCCCGTGGAGCTATAGTATTCAAAGTATTTTGGCTTTCCGTCCGGATGATAAATCTTAAATTCTCCAATCGGATGTCCATTTTTAAAATTCCCCTCTAACCTTTTTTTACCATTCGCATAGTAATCAACAATAACCCCGGCACATCTTTTTCCACAGCAAAGCCATCCCGCCCAGGCCTTTTTTTCCGCACCCTTGTTATAAGACTTTTGAATTACTTCATAAACATCTTTTTGTTTAAGGGTATCTGTGTTCAGTCCTTTACTAATATGAATTAGTAAACTGTCTCCATCCGCGGCAAGTTCATAAGATTTTAATACATAAAAGCCGGTATCGGGCAGCGTTGCAACTTCACTATTACTCATCGAAGAGTAGAGAAATTTGCCTTTCACCAAATCATAATTTTTTAAAATTTTCAAAGTATCGGTAAAACTGCTTTTTAAATAACACTTAAACTGCAATTG
>Ga0206964_10042_pt1 | contig 39821 bp, 49 predicted proteins | sample Alteio_BWOrgHeat_25_FD_152980 | JGI IMG/M metagenome (GOLD analysis project Ga0206964, IMG submission 152980) | Enriched cells from forest soil in Barre Woods Harvard Forest LTER site, Petersham, Massachusetts, United States -... | ecosystem: Environmental > Terrestrial > Soil > Temperate forest >...
ATATAGAAGTCATGTCCTGTCACAAGCGGGAAATGGCGATTTGCGCTATACTTGAATACAAGAGATTCACCGTAGGGCATTCCCGGTTCCTTGAACTGAATGTCGTAAGTCTGCGGCCCATCGCAATCGTGCCTGCGACACCCTCCACCTTGGATGGGCTATGCGGGCCGGAACAGCGAAACGGAGTCGGCTCCTCCTGGGAAGTTAGGGAAAGACGCTCGATCACCGTCGACTGTTTACGTCTGGCTTGTTGTACCGCTTCACAGACGCAACAGCAGGGAAGAACTTCGGCCAAGAGGCGCTTCAGCGTCCTCATTCTTTTTGCGTGTACGGCAAAAAGCGAAGACAAGCCCTCCTGCGCGTCTGACATGAGATTTGTAGTTCGGTTTTGCGCGCATTAACTAAGGAGTTCTAGTGCCTACGTTCCATCAGCTCGTCAAGCAGGGCCGCACGCCCACCCGCTATAAGACTGCCAGCCCCGCGCTTCAGGGTTCGCCCCAGCGTCGTGGCGTCTGCACCCGCGTCTACACCCAGACCCCCAAGAAGCCGAACTCGGCTCTCCGCAAGGTCGCACGTGTTCGCCTCACTAACGGGATCGAAGTTACGACCTACATCCCGGGCATCGGTCACAATCTGCAGGAGCACTCGATTGTGCTTATCCGCGGCGGCCGTGTGAAGGATTTGCCGGGTGTGCGTTATCACGTGGTTCGCGGCACGCTCGACTCGGTCGGCGTAGCCAACCGCAAGCAGAGCCGTTCCAAGTACGGCACGAAGCGTCCGAAGGCTGCTGCCAAGTAAGTTTGTTTTCTTGAATTAGCGCGGTTCGCCGCATAGCCAAGTCCAGGTCTTGAGAGGTTCACGGCCCTGGAGGAAGAAGAGAAGGAAAGTAATGCCGAGAAAAGGTTACATTGCGAAGCGTGAAGTTGCGGCCGACCCGGTCTACAGCTCGACCCTGGTGACGAAGTTTGTGAACTCGATGATGTGGGGCGGCAAGAAGTCGACCGCGCAGAGCATCTTCTACGAGGCGATGACGAACCTCGAGCAGAAGGGTGGCGACGAGGCCCTGAAGCTCTTCAAGAAGGCTGTCGAGAATGTGAAGCCTTTGCTGGAAGTGAAGAGCCGCCGCGTCGGCGGTGCGAACTACCAGGTGCCGATTGAGGTAAACCCCGAACGCCGCACCTCGCTGGCAATTCGCTGGCTCGTAACCTACGGCCGCGCCCGCGGTGAGAAGGGCATGGTCGATAAGTTGACCGCTGAGTTGCTCGATGCGGCCAATGGCCGTGGCGCCGCGATGAAGAAGAAGGAAGACGTTCACCGCATGGCTGAGGCTAACAAGGCCTTCGCGCACTATCGCTGGTAAGGAAAAAGTTTTATAGCAGAGTCTTCTGTCTTTTGCTTTTAGTTTTCAGGTTCAACGTAGTTTTTACCGCGAGCGAATGCTCGCAGATGAGAGATTGATCGTGGCACGCACTACACCTCTGAATCGTTGCCGAAATATCGGGATCATGGCGCACATTGACGCCGGCAAGACGACGACGACCGAGCGCATCCTCTTCTATACGGGCATCACGCACCGTATCGGCGAGGTGCACGAGGGCACTGCGACCATGGATTGGATGGAGCAGGAGCAGGAGCGCGGCATCACGATTACATCCGCCGCCACGACCTGCACCTGGAAGAACATCCGGATCAATATCATCGATACTCCCGGTCACGTGGACTTCACGGCCGAGGTGGAGCGTTCGCTGCGTGTGCTCGACGGCGCGGTTGCCTGCTTCGACGCGGTTGCCGGTGTTCAGCCACAGTCGGAGACGGTCTGGCGTCAGGCCGACAAGTACAAGGTTCCCCGCATCTGCTTCATCAATAAGATGGACAAGGCCGGCGCTGATGCAGTCTACGCGACCTCGACCATTGTCGATCGCCTCGGCGCTCGCGCTGTCCCGATCAATATTCAGATCGGTGCCGAAGCCAAATTTGCCGGCGTCGTCGATCTCGTCACCATGAAGGCCATCTACTGGCACGACGAGACGATGGGCGCTGAGTACTCCGTCGAAGAGATTCCCGCCGACCTGGTCGAGAAGGCCAAGGAGGCCCGTGCGCTCCTTATCGAGGCCGTGTCGGAGTCCGACGACGAACTCATGCACCTCTATCTCGAAGGCCAGGAGCCGACCGAGGCTCAGCTCAAGGTTGGCATCCGCAAGGCGACGATCGCGATGAAGATCTTCCCCGTGCTCTGCGGCTCTTCGTTCAAGAACAAGGGCGTGCAGACTCTGCTTGACGCAGTTGTCGACTACCTGCCCAGCCCGCTCGATATTCCCCCGGTCACCGGCATCGACCCCGACAACCCGGAAGAGCACCTCGTCCGCAAAGCCGACGACAGCGAGCCTTTCTCTGCGCTGGGCTTCAAAATCATGACCGACCCCTTCGTCGGCCAGTTGATCTTCATCCGCGTCTATTCGGGTCAGTTGAAGACCGGCGATTCGGTGCTCAATCCGCGTACCGGCAAGACCGAGCGCATTGGCCGTCTTCTGAAGATGCATGCCAACAAGCGTGAAGAGATCACTGAGATCCTCGCAGGCGACATCTGCGCTGCCGTTGGTCTCAATAACCTCGTCACCGGCGACACAATTTGCACCGAGAAGTCCCCGATTGTGCTCGAGAGAATCGACTTCCCCGCGCCGGTTATCGCGGTTGCCGTCGAGCCGAAGACCAAAGCCGACCAGGAAAAGATGGGCATGGCTCTGGCCAAGCTCGCGCAGGAAGATCCAACCTTCCGCGTTCACACCGACCCCGATTCCGGCCAGACCATCATCTCCGGTATGGGCGAGCTGCACCTCGAAATCATCGTCGACCGCATGATGCGCGAATACAAAGTCGAGGCCAACGTCGGCAAGCCGCAGGTTGCCTATCGCGAGACGATCCGCGCCAACGCGGAGGCCGAAGGCAAGTACATCCGTCAGACAGGCGGCTCGGGTAACTATGGCCATGCGAAGATTCGCATCGCGCCGAACGAACCTGGCAAGGGCTACGAGTTCTCGAATGACATCAAGGGCGGCACGATTCCCAAGGAGTACATCAAGCCGATCGACCAGGGCATTCAGGACGCGATGACCCGCGGCGTTCTGGCCGGCTACGAGATGGTCGACATCAAGGTGTCACTCTACGACGGCAGCTATCACGACGTTGACTCCAACGAAATGGCGTTCAAGATCGCCGGGTCGATGGCCTTCAAGGAAGCCGCAAGAAAGGCCAAGCCGGTTCTGCTTGAGCCCGTGATGGATGTCGAAGTCACCGTCCCCGAGGAGTTTATGGGCACCATCATCGGCGACCTGAACAGCCGCCGAGGCCGTATCGAAGGCATGGAGATGGTTGGCGGAGTCCAGGCGATCAAGGCCACCGTCCCGCTGAGCACGATGTTCGGCTACGCCACTGCAATGCGTGGATCGACGCAGGGCCGCGCGAATTACTCTATGCAGTTCAAGCAGTACGAAGAAGCGCCGCGGTCGGTCTCTGAAGAGATCATCGCCAAGGTGCAGGGCAAGGATAGCAAGTAAGCCTGTGCCGCAAGGCGCAGCCAGTTTGGAAATTGAACTTTAGAAACAGGAAACACGGAGAGAGTCATGGCGAAGGAAAAGTTTGACCGGTCAAAGCCGCACGTAAACATAGGGACGATCGGGCACATCGATCACGGCAAGACGACGCTGACGGCGGCGATTACGAAGGTGTTGTCGAAGCACAACCCGAACAACAAGTTTCGCTCCTTCGACACGATCGACAACGCTCCCGAGGAGCGTGAGCGCGGTATTACGATTGCGACCTCGCACGTGGAGTACGAGACGCCGAACCGCCACTACGCGCACGTCGACTGCCCGGGCCACGCCGACTACATCAAGAACATGATCACCGGTGCCGCGCAGATGGACGGCGCGATCCTCGTGGTTGCCGCGACCGACGGCCCGATGCCCCAGACCAAGGAGCACGTTCTCCTTGCTCGCCAGGTTGGCGTGCCGTACATCGTCGTGTTCCTGAACAAGTGCGATGCGGTTGAGGACGAAGAGCTGATCGAACTGGTTGAGATGGAAGTTCGCGAGCTGCTCTCGAAGTACGACTACCCCGGCGACGACACCCCGATCATCCGCGGCTCTGCTCTTGGCGCGCTGAACGGCGAAGCCAAGTGGGAAGCCAAGATCGACGAGCTGATGAATGCGGTGGACAAGTATGTTCCGCAGCCGGAACGCGCGGTTGACCAGCCGTTCCTGATGCCGATCGAAGACATCTTCTCGATCTCGGGCCGCGGCACTGTTGTGACGGGCCGTATCGAGCGCGGCAAGGTGAAGGTTGGCGAGGACTCTGAGATCGTCGGCTTCCGCGAGACGCGCAAGACCGTCGTCACTGGCGTCGAGATGTTCAAGAAGCAGCTGGACGAAGGCCTGGCGGGCGACAATGCTGGTCTCTTGCTCCGCGGCATCGCGAAGGAAGACGTGGAGCGCGGGATGGTGTTGGCCAAGCCTGGTTCGATCACGCCGCACACTGAGTTCAAGGGCGAGGTCTACGTGCTCTCGAAGGAAGAAGGCGGACGTCACACTCCGTTCTTCAACGGCTACCGTCCGCAGTTCTATTTCCGCACGACGGACGTGACGGGATCGGCGAAGCTTCCTGCAGGCACAGAGATGTGCATGCCCGGCGACAACATCCAGCTGGAGATCACGCTGCACACTCCAGTGGCGATGGAGAAGGGTCTGCGGTTTGCCATCCGCGAAGGCGGACGTACCGTAGGCGCAGGCACCATCTCCGAGATCCTCAAGTAAAGAAGATTTCGATAGAGTGTTTTGGTTTTTTAGCAGTTCAAGATAAACGAGGGCTGCCGGCCCATTGAGAATTAAGTAGGAAATGACCGGCAGCTACTCCAACAGTTCTTTGAAGCGAGAAAGAGAATAATCATGGCTGGACAGAGAATCAGAATTCGGTTGAAGGCATATGACTACCGCGTACTCGACACCTCCACGGGAGAGATCGTCGAGACTGCCAAGCGCACAGGCGCCCAGGTTGCTGGTCCTATTCCGCTGCCGACGATGAAGAACAAGTACTGTGTCCTGCGCTCGCCCCACGTCGATAAGAAGTCGCGCGAGGCCTTCGAGATTCGCACGCACAAGCGGCTGATCGACATTCTCGAGCCAACCCAGCAGACCGTCGACGCGCTCATGAAGCTTGATCTTCCCGCCGGCGTCGACGTCGAGATTAAGACGGTTCAGAAGTAAAGAAAAATAAGCAGAAAGCTTTTCGTTTCTGAATTTCAGCAGTATCAACCCGGCAGTGCTGAGCGGATTCAGCCAGCATGATGAGGAAAGGAAGCTCCAATGTCAGTAGTCGGAATTCTCGGAAAAAAGATCGGCATGACCCAGTTGTTCGATGACCGCGGCGACATTCACCCGGTCACCGTGCTCAAAGCGGGTCCCTGCGTCATCACCCAGCTCAAGACCCTCGCGAAGGACGGCTATGATGCCGCCCAGATCGGATACGTTGACTTCGTCAAGGCCTCGAAGGTCAACAAGGCCATGACCGGCCACTTCGCCAAGTCGAACGTGCCTCCCGTCAAGATGATCAAAGAGGTAGCCATCGAACCCGCCAAGCCCGTAGAAGGCGAAGAGGCGACCTCGGTCAAGGCTGGCGATCGCGTCCTGGTCGATATTTTCTCTGACGAAAAGTTCGTCGATATCATCGGAACCTCCAAGGGCCGCGGATTTGCCGGCGTCGTTCGTCGCCATGGCTTCGGCGGCGGTCCCAAGTCGCACGGTCACATGTTCCAGATCCAGGGTTCGATCGGCGCTTCGTCATTTCCGTCGCGCGTCTTCCCGGGTCAGCGTATGCCCGGCCACATGGGCCACGCTCAGGTCACGGTTCGTAACCTGCGTATTCGCGGTATCGATCTCGACGACAACCTCCTGCTGGTTGAAGGAGCAGTTCCGGGTCCACGCGATGGCTTCGTGCTCATCTCCAAGGCAAAGGCACCACCGCGCGAGCGTCGTGGCTTCGCTGGTGCCGCAACGAAGGACGCGTTGAAGGCGTCGAAGAAGGCTGCACCGAAGAAGAAGTAAAGAAAAATAAGCAAAGTCTTTTGCATTTGCTTTTGTATTTCGTTCCAAACGCTGCGCGGGGAACAAACCGAAGACCGCAGCCTAACAAAGTCAAGGCCCGCCACATCGATGGCGGGCACGAAGAGAGAAGAAGATGGCAAACATCAATGTAGTCAATCTCGGCGGAAAGAAGGTTGGTGAGTTCGAACTCGCCGACGAAGTTTTCGCAGGCGAGATCAACGACGGACTGCTCTGGGAGTCAGTCAAGCACTACCGCGCAGCTCTCCGGCAGGGAACCGCCTCCACCAAGAACCGTAACCAGGTCTCTGGTGCAGGTAAGAAGCTTTGGAAGCAGAAGGGAACCGGTCGCGCCCGCGTCGGATCCATTCGCACCCCGCTCTGGCGCGGCGGCGGTACGGTCCACGGACCCAAGCCCCGCAGCTACGAGTACGCCTTCCCGCAGAAGAAGCTGATGGGCGCACTCCGCTCCGCAATCGCCGCGAAGATCGCAGACGGCAAGTTCACAGTCGTCGACTCCTTCGATGTCGCCGAGGCCAAGACCAAGCTCTACCGCGCCGCACTCGACAAGCTCGAGGCCGGCAAGACGACCCTACTGGTCGAGAGCAGCCGCAATCTCGGTGAGAAGCTCTACCTGGGCTCGCGCAATCTGGCTGGCGTAGAACTGGTCCTCAGCTCCGAGGTTCATCCCTATGACCTGCTCCGTTACGAGCACGCCGTCTTCTCGAAGGATGCCCTCGAGGCCCTTCAGGAAACGCTGAAGAAGTTTGTATCCAAGCGCCGCAAAGCTGCCGCGCAGAAGGAGGTTGCGTAATGCCAACCCTCTATACCGTCATTCGCCGCCCCCTCATCACCGAAAAGGGCATGACCGTGAAGGAGACGCAAAACACGCTCGTGTTCGAAGTCGCCCTCAAGGCCACCAAGACAGAAGTCAAACAAGCTGTCGAGAGCCTCTTCAAGGTAAAGGTCTCGGGTGTTCGCACCGCCAGTGTCGAAGGCAAGGAGCGCCGCCGTGGCAAATTTGCCGGCTACCGCCCCGACTGGAAGAAGGCTTACGTTCGCCTCAAAGAGGGCGAAAAGATGCCGGAGTATCTCAACAGCCTCTAAGCGAGATGTCTTCGCCGTAACAGAATTCAGGAAACGAAGCGCCGCTGAGCAATCAGCAGCGCAGGCAAGGGAATAAAGACGATGCCGATCAAATCATTTCGACCGATTACCCCATCACTCCGCTTTACGACGAGTCTCGTCAACGACGACATCACGACGGACAAGCCGCATAAGCCTCTGCTCGGAGTTAAGCAGCGCACCGGCGGCCGCAACAGCACTGGCTCGCTCACCATCCGTCATCACGGCGGCGGTCACAAGCAGAAGCTGCGCCTCATCGACTTCAAGCGTGATAAGTACGGTATCCCCGGCACGGTGGCGACGATCGAATACGATCCGAACCGCAGCTCCCGCATTGCTCTGATTCACTACGCAGACGGCGAGAAGCGCTACATCATCCAGCCGATCGGTCTCACGGTTGGCCAGTCGATCATGAGTGGCCCGGACGCCGACATCCTCGTCGGCAATGCTCTGCCGCTGAAGAACATTCCGGCCGGTACCACGGTTCACAACATTGAGCTTCGTCCCGGCAAGGGCGCGCAGATGGCTCGCTCCGCAGGCGCCCAGGTTCAGCTCGTTGCCAAGGAAGGCGATTACGCGCTGCTCAAGCTGCCCTCCGGCGAAACCCGCAAAGTGCTCGTCGACTGCATGGCGACCATCGGCCAGGTAGGCAACACCGAACACGAAAATCAGACCGTCGGTAAGGCCGGACGCAACCGCTGGAAGGGTATTCGCCCCTCCAACCGCGGTGTCTCGATGAACCCGGTCGACCACCCGCATGGTGGTGGTGAAGGCAAGACCTCGGGCGGCCGTCACCCGGTTACCCCCTGGGGCCAACCTACCCGCGGATACAAGACCCGCAACAACAAGCGGACGGATGTCTTCATCGTGAAGCGGCGCAGCAAGTAAAGAAAAAAGCATTTCAGCAAAGTTTTTTCGTTTTGGTTTTTCGTCTCTCCGCAACAAGGCAACACCAAGTCTCGCAGCTAAGAGATTCGTCGTATCCAGCATCGCAACAAGAAAGTCGGAGCTCAGCAAATGTCACGTTCAGCGAAAAAAGGTCCTTTCATCGACGGTCATCTCACGAAGAAGATCGACGCAATGAATCAGATCAACGATAAGAAGGTTGTGCGCACCTGGTCCCGCCGGTCCACTATTCACCCGGACTTCGTCGGCCATACCATCGCAGTGCACAACGGGCGCAAGTTCATCCCCGTCTACGTGACGGAAAACATGGTCGGCCACAAGCTCGGTGAATTTGCCGCTACCCGCACCTTCAAGGGCCACTCCGCGCGCGCCGCTGAGACGGCTGCAAAGCCGAAGTAAAGAGAAATTAGCAGAAATTGTTTTTTAGGTTTGAAGGACGAAGATTATGGCGAACGCAGTAGAAAAAATCAGAGAGTTCCGCGCCGAGGCGAAGTTCCAACGCACCAGCCCGCAGAAGGCGAAGCTGGTTCTGGATCTCATCAAAGGTCTCCGCGTCGAGCAGGCGCTCAACACGGTTCACTTCAGCTCGAAGCGCATGGCGCCGGTGGTCGAGAAGGTTCTCCGCTCGGCGATCCAGAACGCGACCTACGTCTCGCAGGAGCAGGGGCTCGACGTTGACGTCGACAACCTCTACGTCCGCACCGCCGTCGCGAACGAAGGCCCACGCATGAAGCGTATCCGCCCCGCTCCAATGGGTCGCGCCTTCCGCTACCAGCGCAGGCTCGCACACATCGTTGTCACTGTCGCCGAGAAGAAGCCGGTCACTGCCATCAGTGCATCTGCCGACTCCACCCCGGCCCCGGCTGCGAAGAAGACAACCAAGAAAGCAGCCACCAAAACTGCAGCTAAGCCTGCAGCAAAAAAGGCCGCCGCAAAGAAGGCCCCGGCCAAGAAGACAGCAGCCAAGAAGTCCGCGAAGTAAGCAGGTTTCTTGTAAACTTAAAGTTTTGCACTACCGCCCGCCGGCTCAACCGGAGAGGGCACAGTAAAGGGAAGCTATGGGACAGAAAGTCCATCCGTATGGGTTGCGCCTCGGCATCAACAAGCCGTGGAAGTCACGCTGGTTCGTCGAGCGCGGCTACGACAAGCTGCTGGTTGAAGACGTCAAGCTCAAGGCGGAGCTCCGCGAGAAGCTCAAGGCCGCCGGCGTCAGCTCGGTTGAAGTCGAGCGCCCCGGCAACAAGCTGCGCCTGATCATCCGCACCGCGCGTCCGGGCATCATCATCGGCCGCAAGGGCGCCGAGATCGACAAGCTCAAGGCCGACATCCAGAAGCGCTCCAACCGCGAGGTGTTCATCGATATCCTCGAGGTCAACAAGCCTGAGCTCGACGCTCAACTCGTCGCCGAGAACATCGCATTGCAACTTGAGAAGCGTGTCAGCTTCCGTCGCGCTATGCGCAAGTCGGTCGACTCCGCGCTCCGCTTCGGCTGTAAGGGCATCAAGGTCCGCGTCTCCGGCCGTCTGAACGGCAACGAAATCGCCCGCTCGGAGTGGTATCTCCAGGGCCGTCTGCCGCTGCACACGCTGCGCGCCGACATCGACTACGGTTTTGCCGAGGCGCACACCACCTACGGCATCATCGGTGTCAAGACCTGGGTCTATCGTGGCGACATCTACGAGCAGAAGAAGCGTCGCGACCAGGTCACAACCGCTGGGGCCTTCGCGTCCTAATGTTTTTCCCGGCCTAGCCGGAGTTTCCGGGGACTGGTTCCCCGAAAGAGTGAAGAGGGTTTTCTTATGTTGATGCCAAAGAAGGTCAAGTATCGCAAGCAGCAGCGCGGCCGTATGACCGGCAAGGCGTGGCGCGGCTCCGATCTTTCGTTCGGCGACTACGGCCTCAAGGTCATGGAGTGCGGCTATATCACCGACCGCCAGATCGAGGCCAGCCGTATCGCGATGACGCGCTTCATCAAGCGCGGCGGCAAAGTCTGGCTCCGTCTGTTCCCGGACAAGCCCATCACCAAGAAGCCCGCCGAAACCCGTATGGGTAAGGGCAAGGGCGCGCCCGATCACTGGGTCTGCGTCGTTCGCCCCGGCCGCATCCTGTTCGAGATGGAAGGCGTCAACCCGGACATCGCCAAAGAGGCCATGCGTCTGGCCGCGCACAAGCTTCCGCTCAGGACCAGCTTCGTGCAGCGCCACGACGTCAAGGTTACGGTAGCCGCCAAGTAGCTTTTAGCAGTTCAAGGAAAAGACAATGGAATTCGAAAAGATTCGTAACCTCAGTGACGACGAGCTCAAGAGCGAGCAGACCAAAGCCGCCGAACAGCTCTTCCGCATCCGTTTTCAGAAGAGCCTCGGTAACGTCGAGGGCCTCAAGAAACTGCGGACGCTCAAGCTGGACATCGCCCGCATCAAGACCATAGAGCGCGAGCGCGAGCTGGCCGCCGAGAAGGCTGCCAAGCCCGTCGTCGCCAACGCCGCGCCGGCCAAGAGCACTCGCACCGCCCGCAAGAAAGCGAAGAAGGATTAATCATGGCAGACACAACCAACAACACCACCGCCGCAACGCCTGAAGCCCAGACCTCACGCCGCAACGAGAAGGTCGGCATCGTCGTCTCGACCAAGATGCAGAAGACGATCGTCGTCGAAATCGAGATGCGCAAGGCGCACCCCAAGTACAAGCGTGTGATGAAGTCGAACAAGAAGTTCTACGCGCACGACGAGCAGAACTCCGCTCGCGTCGGCGACGTCGTCCGCATCCGCGAAGCCCGCCCCCTGTCCAAGCTCAAGCGCTGGTCGCTCGAGGAGATCGTTCGCCGTTCCTCCCTCGCGCTCGCCGACGACAAGGCAGTTGTGGCCGAAGTTAAGTAACCCGAAGCCTGGGGGTGACCCCGGCCGTTTCACCGTCGTAGATAGCCAGGAGAAGAACGATGTCAGTACAAATGAGAACAATGCTTGACGTAGCCGACAACTCAGGCGCGCGCAAGTTGCAGGTGATCCTGCCCCTCGGTGGCGGTCTCGGCAAGAAGGCCGGTCTCGGCGACGTCGTCACCGCTGCCGTCAAAGAAGCCTCTCCCGATGGCACCGTCAAGAAGGGCAAGGTCGTCAAGGCCGTGATCGTTCGCACGCGGAAAGAGTATCGCCGCAAGGATGGAACCTACATCCGCTTCGACCAGAACGCCGCGGTCGTCATCAACGAAGCCAATGAGCCTGTGGGCACCCGCGTCTTCGGCCCCGTCGCCCGTGAGCTGCGCGAGAAGAAGTTCCTCAAGATCGTCTCGCTCGCACCCGAGGTCATCTAGTCATTCACAGCGCCTCGGCGCAATAAGCGGACTCCGGCTCCGACAGATCGCCGAGGAAGGGAAGAAGATATGGCAGTCAAGATTAAGCGCAACGACCGGGTCGAAGTTATTGCCGGCAAAGACAAGGGCAAGCAGGGACGCGTCCTTCGCGTCATCGCCGACAAGAATCGTCTCCTCGTCGAAGGCGTCATGATGGTCAAGAAGCACGTCAAGCCCAACCCTCAGCGCAACATTAAGGGCGGCATTGCCGAGCAGGAGGCCACGATTCACATCTCGAACGTCATGCTGATCGACGGCGAGGGCAACAAAACCCGCGTCGGCACCCGCTTCGACGGCGACACCAAGGTTCGTTTTTCGAAAGCAAGCGGTAACACGATTGCCGAGAAGAAGAAGTAGTTCCACGCTAGGCCCTAGTCGCTAGGGCTTGGTCCCTGTAACAAAGGTTCACCCCACGCATCGGTACACGGGCTCAACCCAATCCGGCAACCGTGGAGAAAGCGAAGAAGACAATGGCAGCACGTTTGAAAGAGAAGTACGAAAAAGAGATTCGCTCCACGCTCAGCAAAGAGCTAAACATCACCAACGCCATGGCGATCCCCAAGCTTGAGAAGATCGTTATCAATATGGGTCTCGGCGAAGCCACCCAGAACGTCAAGATCATGGACCCGCTCGTGGCCGATCTCGCCGCCATCGCCGGCCAGAAGCCCGTCACCACCCGCGCGAAGAAGTCCATCGCCGCGTTCAAGGTGCGCGAAGGCATGCCCATCGGCGCCATGGTCACTCTACGCGGCGACACGATGTACGAGTTCCTCGATCGCCTCATCTCGATTGCTCTTCCCCGCGTCCGCGACTTCCGCGGCGTCTCCTCGAAGAGCTTCGATGGACGCGGCAACTACACCCTTGGCCTCCGCGATCAGCTCATCTTCGCCGAGATCGACTACGCCAAGGTCGACAAGCTCAAGGGCATGAACGTCACCTTCGTCACCACTGCGAAGGACGACAACGGTGCCCGCGCTCTGCTCAAGGGTTTTGGAATGCCCTTCCGCGTCGGAGCTTAGAAAAATAAACAATATTCTTTGATTTTGAACCGAAGATAGAGAGCAAAAAACATGGCAACCACAGCAAAGCGCGTCAAAGACGCAAGGAAACCGAAGTTCAAATCCCGCCAACACAACCGCTGCCAGCTCTGCGGCCGTCCACGAGCCTTCCTCCGGAAGTTCGGTGTCTGCCGTCTCTGCTTCCGCTCGCTCGCCCTCAAGGGAGAAATTCCGGGCGTAGTCAAGTCAAGCTGGTAGAATATAAACATCCCGTGCGCAGCATTCCGGCGCACTCGCTCCAGAGACCTCATCAGGGCAGAAGTAAGCTTTTGATGCAGAAGTCTGGACGTACTACCCGAAACAAACATCTCCGCTGGTTCCTGACGTGTGTTCCACGTCGGGCGAACGGGGGATGAAGGAGAATGAATGAACCTCACTGATCCAGTAGCCGACTTTTTGACGCGCATCCGTAACTCCATCCGTGCGCGCCACCAGAAGCTCGACGTCCCCCAATCCAAGCTCAAGATCGAGATCGCCCGCATCCTCAAGGAAGAGGGCTATATCGCGAACTACAAGCCCACCGAAGAGAACGGCCAGAAGGTCCTTCGCGTCTACCTGAAGTACGGCCCGAACAACGAAGCCGTCATCCGCGACCTTCAGCGCGTCTCCCGGCCTGGCTGCCGTGTTTACCTCGGTCGTGACGAAATCCGCCGCGTTCAGGGCGGTCTCGGAATCTCCATTATGACCACCCCAAAAGGCGTCATGACCGGTCGTCAGGCCCGTCGCGAAGGTGTTGGCGGCGAGATTCTCTGCGAAGTCTGGTAAAGAAAAATAAGCCAGGTCTTCTTTGCATTTGTATTTCGGATAAAGCGGCTTTAGCCCGCGGAACAAGTTTGGAACACCCAGGGGCTTTAGCCCCGGAGGCTGCAGTGGAACCCAGTAACCTCGGGCGACTCGCAAGCCACAAAAGGAATCATCATGTCACGTATTGGTAAGAAGCCGATCACTCTCCCCGCCGGCGTCAAGTACACGGTCAGTGAGAATGGCAACACCGTTCTGGTCGAAGGCCCCAAGGGCAAGGTCTCCGCCATGCTTCCCGGCGGCATCACTCTCGTCCAGAAGGACGGCACCCTCGTCGCCGAGCGTCAGAACGATAAGCAGGCAGCCTTTCACGGCCTCGCCCGCGCGCTGGTCTTCAACGCTGTCACCGGCGTCACTACCGGGTGGACCAAGGACATCGACATCGTCGGCATCGGATACCGCGCCGAGTTGAAGGGCAAGAACATGGTGGTCTTCACCCTGGGCTTCTCTCATCCCATCGAATTTCCCCTGCCCACCGGCATCTCCGTCGAGATCGACCCCAAGCAGACCCACCTCACCATCTCCGGCATTGACCGGCAGAAGGTCGGCCAGGTAGCCGCCGATATGCGTTCGCTTCGCAAGCCCGATCCTTACAAGAACAAGGGCGTGCGCTACACCGGCGAGAAGTTGAAGAAGAAGGTCGGTAAGACCGGAGCGAAGTAAAACCTAGGGCCTGGGGCCTAGGGAATAGGGAAATAGCGAGCAAAGTTTGCTAGTCCCTTGTCCCTAGTCCCTGGTCCCTCCAGACAACCGAACGTCCCCGGCACTCCGGGTACGCCACTAGGAAGGAAAGAGAATTATGATCAATCCCCGCCAACGCAACGTCATCCGCAAACGCGTCCATACGCGCATCCGCGAGAAGATGTCCGGCACAGCCGAGCGCCCACGTCTCAACGTCTACCGCTCGCTCAACCACATCTATACGCAGCTCATCGACGACCTGAACGGAGTCACCATCGCCTCCGCCTCCTCGAAGGGCAAAAAAGGCGAAGACAAGAACTACGGCGGCAACGTCGCGGCTGCTGCCGAGGTCGGTAAACTGATCGCCGAACGGGCCAAAGAGAAGGGCATTAAGAAGGTGGTCTTCGACCGTGGCGGCTATCTCTATCACGGCCGTGTCAAGGCCCTCGCCGACGCAGCCCGCGAAGCGGGCCTCGATTTCTAAGGTTTCCCAAGGCGCGCCCACCGGCCGCCAGAAAGCTGGATAGGACATTATGGCAATGAAGAAAAAAATCGACGCGAACCGCCTCAACCTCAAGGACGAGGTCGTTTCGATCAACCGCGTCACCAAGGTCGTCAAGGGCGGCAAGAACATGTCTTTCGCGGCACTCGTCGTTATCGGCGACCCGGGCGAAGGCGTGGTGGGCTATGGTTCCGGCAAGGCGAAGGAAGTTCCCCAGGCCATCCGCAAGGGGATAGAGTCCGCGAAGAAGAACCTGTACAAGGTCAATCTCACCGCGAGCACAATCCCGCACCAGGTCCTCGGCCACTACGGCGCCGGCCAGGTGATGCTCAAGCCCGCCCCCGAAGGTACCGGTGTCATCGCCGGCAAGACGGTTCGCGCCGTCATGACCGCCGCCGGCGTGCAGAACGTGCTCACCAAGAGCCTCGGCTCCGCCAATCCGCACAACGTCATCAAGGCCACCTTCGACGCTCTCATCCAGCTTCGCAACAAGGCCGAAGTCGCCGCCCTGCGCGGCAAGGCAGAGGAAGAGCTCTAAGCTCCCTTTGCTCCAACAAGATTTTTTCAGGAGCTCTCGTAATGGCAAACAAGAACGCAATCGCCAAGATCAAACTGCAGTACTTCCAGTCGAAGATCTGCACCCCGGTCAAGCACAAGGCTGTCATTAAGGGCCTCGGCTTCACCCGCCTCAACCAAATCGTCGAGCGCGAAGACACCCCATCCATCCGTGGCATGGTCAACAAGGTCCCGCACCTGGTTCGCATCGTCGAATAAGTTTTGAGCGCCTGCAGCCCGCTAGTCGTCACTGGGATCACGCGCAGGCAGTCTTTAGGATTAAGCGTGGGGCTTCAGCCCCACAAATTCCGTAATCAAGAAAAGGGGCTTTAGCCCCGGCATCACCAATCAAGCGAGTCGCTGAAAACCAGCGGCGTTATAGCGAGGAAAAACAATGGCAATCCGCAATCTCTCCAATCTACGCGCCCCCAAAAAGGCGAACGAAAACAAGAAGCGCATCGGCCGCGGTATGGGTTCGGGTATGGGTAAGACCTCCACCCGCGGACACAAGGGGCAGGGCTCCCGCTCCGGCTCCTCCCTCATGCGCGGCTTCGAAGGCGGCCAGATGCCCCTTCACCGCCGCCTGCCCAAGCGCGGCTTCACCAACATCTTCCGCGTCGAGTACCAGGTCCTCGGCCTCGACCGCGTCGCCGAAATTGCCGCCGCCCAGAATGTCAGCGAGTTCACCCTCGACAAGATCATCGAGCTCGGCCTGCTCCGCAAGAAGGGCGCTCTCCTCAAGGTCCTCAATAACGGAGAGATCAAGACCGCCGTCACCGTCCACGCCCACAAGTTCTCGAAGACCGCCCAGGAGGCGATCGAGAAGGCTGGCGGCAAGGCCATCCTGATTGGCTAAGTACCCTGTAGAATAGTGTGGCAGGCGAGGGCGTGCGCCCTCGCATCGCCGTTTTACCAGCACCCACCGTTTCACCCGAGGTTCCAGCACCCGATGTTCGAGAAAATCGCAAACATCTTCAAAATCCCCGATCTGCGCAAGCGCGTCCTCTTCACGCTTGGCATGTTGGCCGTATACCGCCTCGGCGGGCACATTCCCACCCCCGGCATCAACGCCGACATGCTCGCCCAGTTCTTCAATCAGAACTCCGGCTCAGCCCTCGGCCTGGTCGATCTCTTCTCCGGTGGCAACCTCCGCAAGCTCACCGTCTTCGCCCTGGGCATCATGCCGTACATCACGGCGTCGATCATCTTCCAGCTGCTCACCGTCATCTACGAGCCGCTCGCGAAGCTGCAGAAGGAAGGCGAACTCGGCCGCCGCAAGATCACACAGTGGACCCGCTACGTCACCGTCCTCCTCGGCATCGTGCAGTCCTTCGCCATCGCCCTCACGCTGACCAGCACCAGCACCGGCCAGACGATGGTCACCATCTCGCGCGCAGCGTTCATCCCCCTCTGCGTCATCACCCTCACCGCCGGCACCGCCTTCATCATGTGGCTCGGCGAGCAGATCACCGAGCGCGGCATCGGCAACGGGATGAGCCTGCTCATCTTCGCCGGCATAGTCGTCGGTCTCCCACGAGGCATTGAAAATCTCTACGAGAAGTTCCGCGACGCAGCATGGGGAGCCTTCACGCCCATCGCCCTCGTTCTGCTCGTCGCCGGCATGATCGCCGTCGTCGCCTTCATCGTCTTTGTCGAACGCTCCGAGCGCCGCATCCCCGTCCAGTACGCCAAGCGCATCGTCGGCCGCAAGATGATGGGTGGCCAATCCACCCACCTCCCGCTCAAGGTCAACTCCGGCGGAGTCATGCCGGTCATCTTCGCCAGCTCCATCCTGTCGGCGCCACTGCTCTTCGCCGGAGCCCACATCTTCGGCTACTCCCTTCAGGACTCCGCCTTCTTCGGCCCGATCTTCCGCGCCCTCGCCCCTGGCGAGCCCTGGTACGAACTGCTCCAGATGGCCGCGATCATCTTCTTCGCGTACTTCTACATCTCCATCGTCTTCCGTCCCGACGACATCGCCGACAACATGCGCAAGTATGGCGGCTTCATCCCTGGCATCCGTCCCGGCAAGCGCACCGCCGACTTCATCAATGATGTGCTCACCCGCATCACGCTGGTCGGCGCCATCTACCTCATCATCATCACCATCATTCCGCAACTCCTCATCAGCGGAATCCACTTCAACCACCTCTTTCTCGTCGGCCGGGTCTTCGATCGATTGCCCACCTGGATGACCCAGGGTCTCGGCGTCAACTTCTACTTCGGTGGCACCAGCCTTCTCATCGTCGTAGGCGTCGCGATGGATACGGTCAATCAAATCGAATCGCAGCTCATCATGCGCCACTACGATGGCTTCACCCCAAAGAGCGGTCGCATCCGCGGACGCAAGAGCTGGTAGGACGTGTCAACGTTGACCATTGATTCCGTAGCAAAGCAGCCGGCCCCAGCAGAGATCTTTCTGCCCGGGCCGGTCCTTCTTCTGGGTGCTCCCGGCGTCGGCAAAGGCACGCAAGCCAAAGCCCTTATGGCCGCCTACGGCATCCCGCAGATCTCCACAGGCGACATCCTTCGCGCCAACATCTCCAAAGGCACCCCCCTCGGCAAGGCTGCCAAAGCCCTCGTCGACCAGGGCAAACTAGTCTCCGACGATCTCGTTAACGAAATGGTCGCCGACCGCCTCGCCCAGCCCGACACGACCCGCGGCTTCATCCTCGACGGCTTCCCCCGCACCCTCAATCAAGCCCTCTGGCTCGACGCAAAACTCGCCGCGGCCCCCGATTTTCTCCCTGTCGTGGCCATCAGCATCATCGTCGACTACGAACAACTCAAACACCGCATCACCGGCCGCCGCATCTCGTCCGCAGGCCGCATCTACAACATCTACTCGAATCCCCCGCGGGTCCCCGGCATCTGTGACATAGACGGCTCTCCTCTCGTTCAGCGTCTCGACGACTCCGACGCCGTCTTTGCCGACCGCATGAAGACCTTCGAAGCTCAGACAGCCCCGGTCGTCGAGCACTATCGCAAATTAAGCCGTTTCGAAGAGATCAACGGCGATCAGTCCGTAGAGCAAGTCACCACCGCAATCGAAGCCGCCCTCCAGCGTCTTCGAAAGTCCAAATAGCAAACGATAGCGCGCGCCCATGGCCATCATGATCAAAACGTCGCAGGAGATCGAAAAGATGCGGATCTCCGGCAAGGCCCTCCGCAAGGTCCATAGCGCCATCGCGCCGCACGTCGTCGCCGGGGCTTCCACCATGGACCTTGAAGAGATCGCCATCGCGAAGATCGCTGAACTAGGCGCCATTCCTGCCTTCAAGGGCTATCACGGCTACCCCGCCGCACTCTGCACCTCGGTCAATGACGAGGTGGTCCACGGCATCCCCAACGTCAAACGTATCCTCAAAGACGGAGACATCCTCTCCATCGACTGCGGCGTCATCATTGACGGCTTCTACGCCGACGCTGCCGTCACTTACCCCATCGGTCACGTAGCCCCCCGCACCGCACGCCTCCTCGAAATCACTCAACTCTCCCTCGAAAAGGCCATCGAGCAGTGCCAGGTCGGAGGCCGCCTCGGCGACATCTCCGCCGCCGTCCAGCAGCTTTGCGAAGCCGAAGGCTTCGGTGTAGTCCGCGAATTCGTAGGCCACGGCATCGGCCGCGCCATGCACGAAGACCCCCAGGTCCCCAACTTCGGCCCCGCCGGCAAAGGCCCCGGTCTCAAAGCCGGGATGGTCTTGGCCATCGAACCCATGATCAACGCCGGCCGCCCCGAAGTCCGCGTCCTCAAAGACGGCTGGACCGCCATCACCGTCGACGGAAGCTACAGCGCCCACTTTGAGCACACCGTAGCCATCACCAAGGACGGCCCCCAGGTCCTTACTCTCTAGGAAAAGGGCCTTGGCACTGGAAAAATAGGGCCAGATTGAGGTACTATAAGAGATGCTGTGTGTACAAGTGTGCAGCACGGCACATCCGGCTGAGGCCAAACGCCTCAACCAAAACAGAATTACTGGAAACAAAGAGGCTTAGCCTCCCGCCTTTCCAAAGGAGACCGTTTGTCGAAGGAAGATGCAATTGAAGTCATGGCAGTCGTCGTCGAGACCCTGCCAAATGCGATGTTCAAGGTCGAGCTTGAAAACAAGCATCAGGCGCTTGCACACGTCTCCGGACGTATGCGCAAAAACTTCATCCGCATCCTCCCCGGCGACCGCGTCGCGATTGAGCTCAGCCCGTATGACCTCAACCGCGGCCGCATCGTCTACCGTTACAAGTAGACGGCTGGCGGGAACCCATCCCGTCTCCAAAAAGGGTGACTCAAGCGCATTTTGCACTTGGGATTAGGTCAGGGCTTCAGCTCTGACATTTACGAGTGCTTGCGTAGTGGGTTTTGTCCCCGGGTAGGCCCTCCGTTCCATCGGCTCCACGTAGCACGAAAACAAGAAGGGAATCACCATGAAGGTCCGTGCCTCAGTAAAGAAAATTTGCGACAAATGCAAGGTCATTCACCGCCGCGGCGTAGTTCGCGTCATCTGCGAAAACGCCAAGCACAAGCAGCGCCAGGGCTAGTTCGTGGTTGCCCTCAACCGGCAACCACCAACTAACAACCAGCAACCGCACTACCGGCCCCGCCAGGCTAGTTAGCCGAAATCAAGGCTTGCGTTGAACCCGTCGGACCAGCCGTAAACCAATCACCCCGCTCCGTGGCGAAGCTACAGGAGCTCAACCGAAAAGGAACCCCATGGCACGTATTGCTGGAGTCGATGTTCCGGGCAACAAGCAGGCACGCATCGGTCTCACCTACATCTTCGGAATCGGCAACTCCCGAGCTGCCAAGATCCTCGAGAAGGCAAATGTTGATCCCTTCGCGAAGCTCAGCACGCTCGACGAGGACGCGCTGAACCGCATCCGTCAGGTCATCGAAGCCGAGGGCCAGATCGAAGGCGATCTCCGCAAGGACATCTCGCTCAACATCAAGCGCCTCATCGAAATTCAGTCCTACCGTGGTCTCCGTCATCGCCGCAGCCTTCCCGTCCGTGGCCAGCGCACCCACACCAACGCTCGCACCCGCAAAGGCCCGCGCAAGGGCACCGTTGCCGGTAAGAAGAAAGCGACGAAATAACCCATGGCGAAGACACAGAACACTAAGGGCACTGCCGCAAAGACCGGCAAGAACAAGAAGTTCAAGAAGCGCGAGCGCAAGAACGTTCCATTCGGCCTCGTCTTCATTCAGGCGTCGTTCAACAACACCATCGTCACCATCACCGACCAGGTGGGCAACACGCTCAGCTGGAAATCGTCCGGCTCGCTCGGCTTCCGCGGCTCCCGCAAGGGCACTCCGTTCGCCGCGCAGCAGGCCGCCGTCGGTGCAGCCAACGCAGCCCGCGACCACGGCGTCCGTTCGGTCGATGTGCGCGTCTCTGGTCCCGGCTCCGGCCGTGAGTCCGCGATCCGCGCTCTCGCAACCGCCGGCATCGAGGTTCGCAGCATCCGCGACGTTACGCCGATGCCGCACAACGGCTGCCGTCCGCCCAAGCGCCGCCGCGTCTGATCTTCGCCAGGCGGGAGTTCTCTTTCCGTCTGCTCGAATCACGAAGCTTTGGTCTTGTTAAGGGCACGGCTTCAGCCGTGCCGAAAGAGGCATTCTTTATATTCTCCGCGCGGGCTTTAGCCCGCGCGGAACAAATCAACCGGATCGCGACGAAGCGCAGCCAGCGCGTAAAACGATCGACACCCGAAGTTGGATTATTAGGAGCAATAAAATGGCACGTTACACAGGACCCGTCTGCCGCCTCTGCCGCCGCGACGGAACCAAACTCTTCCTCAAGGGAGCCAAGTGCTTCTCAGAAAAATGCCCCGTCGAGAAGCGCAACTTCCCCCCCGGCCAGCACGGTCAGTCCCGCAAAGTGAAGAAGGTCGTTGGCTACGGTCTGCAGCTCCGCGAGAAGCAGAAGGCCAAGCGCATCTACTTCACCCTCGAGACACAGTTCCGCGCCTACTACCAGAAGGCCTCGAACAAAACCGGCGTCACCGGCGAACTACTGCTCCAACAGCTGGAGACCCGCCTCGACAACGTCGCCTACCGTCTCGGCTTCGCGATGAGCCGCCGCCAGTCCCGTCAGGTCGTCCGTCACGGTCACGTCACCGTCAACGGCCGCAAGGTCAACATCCCGTCCTACCAGGTCAAGGTTGGTGACGAGATCGCCCTCCGTGAAGGCTCCAAGACCCTCCCGGTATTCGAGGAGTCGAAGAACTTTGCCGCTGGTCAGAACTCCCCGGTCTGGATCGATATCAACCGCGACAACTTCTCAGGGAAGATCGTTGCCCTGCCGAAGCGCGAAGACATCAACCTGCCCGTCAACGAGCAGCTGATCGTCGAACTCTACTCGAAATAAAGTCACCCTTAATTTCTGGATCGTACTGAAGTCCAGACTTAAGTTGCTTGTTTCGAAGACTTTGACACATTTTGCCGGGGGAGGGGCTCAACCCTCGCCCCGGCACGTAACCCACAACCTAACCCGCAACCGAACCACCCGCCAGTTCGCAGAATGCATCGCGTCTAGGTCGGACAAAGGAGAAACAAATGCTTTGGAGAGGTTTCCAGAAACCCAAGCGCCTCGCAGTCGACAGCGAAACACTCAACGAGAAGTACGGCAAGTTCAGCGCGCAGCCCTTTGAGCGCGGCTTCGGCACCACCATCGGCAACGCTCTGCGTCGTACCCTGCTCTCCTCCATCGAGGGAGCGGCCGTCACCGCAGTTCGCATCGAAGGTGTCCTGCACGAGTTTCAGTCCATCACGGGTGTCGTTGAAGACGCAACCGACATCATCCTGAACCTCAAGCAGATCCCCTTCAAGCTCGCCGGTGAAGGCCCCAAGGCCCTCTACCTCCGCGCCGACCAGGCCGGCGTCGTCACCTCCGGCATGATCGAAGCCGACGGCGACGTCGAGATTCTCGACAAGGACGTCTACATCTGCACCGTCTCCGAAGGCGGCAAGATTGACATGGAGATGCGCCTCAAGCGCGGCCGCGGCTACATCTCGGCCGACAAGAACTTCGACACCGACCTCGGCCTCGGATTCATCCCCGTCGACTCCGTCCATTCGCCCGTCCGCAAGGTCAACTACCTCGTCGAGGCCGCCCGTCTCGGTCAAATCACCGACTACGACAAACTCACCCTCGAGATCTGGACCAATGGCACCGTGCTCCCTGCCGACGCCCTCGGTCTCTCAGCCAAGCTGCTCAAGGACCACATGACCATCTTCATCAACTTTGAAGAGGAGATGGAAGCCGGTCACGATGGCAGCGTAGACGGTCCCGCCCTGCGCAATGAGAACCTCAACCGCTCGGTCGAAGAGCTCGAACTCTCCGTCCGCAGCTACAACTGCCTCAAGAACGCCAACATCGCCACCATCGGCGAACTCATCCAGAAGACCGAAGCCGAGATGCTCAAGACCAAGAACTTCGGCCGCAAATCTCTGAATGAGATCAAGGAAATCCTCGCGCAGATGGGCCTCTCCCTCGGCATGAAGATCGACGAGAACGGCAACCCGCAGCCCGGACCCACCTCCGTCCTGCCCGCAGCCACCCTCGCCGCCAGCTTCGGCAACTTCGATGACGACGATGAGGACGAAGAAGAAGACGAAGACCTCGAACTCCCCACCGAGACCGAGAACTTCTAACACCCGCGGCGGCGGAGTCATATCCGCCGCCGCACAGTTTCAAATCGCCTCGCAACCCGCGAAGCAGTGAGCCTCAAAAACACTCGAGGCAGGTTTCACCCGCACAGGCTTCGGCCAGCGGAATTCTAAGCAGTACCGACTCACGGCTCAAAGCCCAGTCGAAGGAGATCACCGATGCGTCACCGTAATGCAGGATACAAACTAGGCCGCAACACCAGCCATCGCCGCGCCATGCTGCGCAACCTCGTCACCTCCGTCATCCTGATGGATCGCGTCGAGACCACCATCACCAAGTGCAAGGCCAGCCGTCCGCTCATCGAGAAGATGATCACCCTCGGCAAGCAGGGCACTGTTCACGCCCGTCGCCAGGCCGCGGCTTACCTCATGACGCCCGAGTCGGTCGACCGTCTCTTCGCCACCGTCGCCCCCCGCTATGGTGCGCGTAATGGCGGCTACCTCCGGATCACGCGCCTCGGAGCACGCAAGGGTGACGCAGCCGAGATGGCCTACATCGAGCTCCTCGGAGCCGAGCACGAGCTGAACGAGAAGGCCCAGAAGCGTGCCGAAGCCCGCACCAAAAAGCGCGAAGAGCTAGCCAAGCAGATGGAAGAGCAGGGTGCCGGCCACGAAGGCGACCCCAACGCCGAAGCCTAAATACTTCGCACCAATTATCAAAAGAGGCGCACCGAAAAGGTGCGCCTTTTTCCTTCTGAACCAACTAGACAATTCTTTCCCGACCAACGGTCGGGCTACAAAAGACGATCCTTGCAACACAGGGTACACACGCCACGAAGTGGCCGCCCCACGCGAAGTGGGCCCGTCCGGCAGGACACCTATCCGCTATGTACCATCACGCGGTTCTTACCCGCCCGCTTAGCCGCATACAAAGCCTCATCGGCCAGCTCCACCAATTGAAACCCACTCTCGAGAGACTCGTTCATCGCCGCCATCCCCACGCTTATCGTCAGCGCCTCATTCTCCCACTCTTCCGTCGCCACCCGTTGCATCACGCGCCGCGCCAGCCCCATGGCACTCTCTTCGCCGCTCTCCGGCAGCAACACGACAAACTCCTCGCCTCCATACCGCGCTGGCAAATCCGGCAGCCGCACCGTCGTCCGCAGTATCGTACCCAACCGCCGCAACACCTCATCACCAGCCGCATGACCCCACCGGTCATTGATCGTCTTGAAGTTGTCCACATCAATCAGAAGCACCGATAGTTCGCGCTTCCTGCGCCGAGCCATCGAGAATTCCATCACCAGACGCTCCTCAAATGACCGGCGGTTTCTCAACCCCGTCAGCTCATCCGTCACGGCCAGCTTCCGCAACTGGTCGTTGGCCTCTTCCAGCTCACGGTGATAACGCTCCAGCTCAACCTGATGCGCCACTTCTTCGGAAACATCCACCGCCACTCCTGCCAGCAGCACATTTCCCGCCGAATCATGACACGGAAACTTGAACGATCGAAGCGAACTCACCGTTCCATCCGAATTCCGAATATGCTCCTCAGTCTCCACCATCCGTCCCCCCGCCATCACCTCCAGGTCATGGGTTCTCATCGACTTCGACAGCTTGCGCGACCACAACTGATCATCCGTTCGCCCAAGCCATGCATACTCACTCACACCAAACCGCTGCGCAAAGGCTCGGTTATAGAACAGCAACCGCCCCGCGGCATCTTTGATGTAGCTGAGGAACGGGCTGGCGTTCATAAACGCCCGAAACAGTTCTTCACTTGCCCGCAGGTTTCCGGCAGCCCTGTCTCGCTCGGCAATCGCCTCAGCCAACGCCTTGCGCTGCACCATTGCCTCCAGCCGCACACTCACTTGTCGACCCAGCACCTCTAGCGCGTTGACCTGCTCCGGCGCCAGAATCTTTGGCACCATGTCCACGACGCTTAACGTTCCCAACGGTTCGCCGTCTGAAGTAAAGAGACCTACGCCGGCAAAGAAGCGGATCGCGGGGTCCGTAACGACCAGAGGATTATTCGCGAACCGCAGATCCATCAGCGCATCCTTCACCACAAACAGCCCGTTCTCTCGGATCGCATGGGCGCAAAACGCAACCTCTCGCGGCGTCTCCCCCAACTTCAGGTGCGCCGACGCGCGATACCATTGATGCCGCTCATCCAGCAGCGTCACCAGGCCCGCAGGAGTCCCGCAGATTGCAGCCGCAAGCTGCACCAACTCCTCACATTCAACCTCAGGCTGAGAGTCCAGTAAATCCCTGGTCCAAATCGCTCGCAAACTAGCCGATTCAGCTTCCGTCCGACGCAAGTTCATTATTCACCGTTATGTAAAGCTAGAATATCCGTGGTAACTTTCCATAGCCAGAAGGATTTTCAGCAACTTACGAAAGTAACTTACAGTCCCGTCCCTAACGTGGGATATCCCCCTAACCTGTTACATCACAGCCCTTTTAGGGATGAGGCTCTAAAGTCAGCCTTGCCCATCCCAACCCCGGTGAACTAAGCTGGAACAAACCATGTATGAAGACTTCAGAGTGACCGACCGCTGGACCGGCGAAGACCTCCGCTGCGAGTGGAAGGGGACCGTCGTCGCAATCGCCACCCGCCATGCCGACGCCACTGATATTCGCTTCTCGGTCAACGACCGCCCCGTCTGGATCGCCATGCCCAACCAGGCCTGGGTCGAGCAGAAGCACCGCACTGGCTACGTCATCACCGACTATCTCGCGGCGCAGGCCGCTGGTCGCTACCTGCAGCACGCTATCCAGTCCGGCTACGATAACGGTCGCGAAATGTATACCATGACCGTCGATGAGGTTCTCGAGCACGCCAACGCGGTCGTCAAAGAGGCTGGCCGCACCGACCATCTTCCCAGTCTTCCAGTTATCAACCCGAACATCCGTCCCGAAGATGAGATGGGTATCCACCTGCCGGGCGAACCAGCGTAAGTCTTCTCAGGGGAATTGCTCATGTCGTTCACCCGCCGCAGATTCCTCGTTCTTTTTCCAGCCTTTGCCGCCTCGGCGAAGGCCGAAGTCACATGGCCCCGCAAAAAAAAACCAGCGCCCCCCCCGCCGCCCCTCACCGTCTACATCGGCACCGACACCTCCAAGGGCATCAGCAAGGGCATCTATCAAGCCCGCTTTGACACCACGCAGGGCAAACTAACGGTGCCCATGCTCGCAGCGGCCACAGCCCGACCCTCCTACTTCACCGTAACGCCCGCCGGTCCCGCCAAACGCTTTCTCTACGCGGTCAACGCTATCAATGACCCAGCCGCCACCACCACCACTTTCGCCATCGACCCCAAAACCGGCGCTCTCCACGAATCCGGTCAGGTCACCGCCGCAGGAGCGGGCCCCGCTTACATCTCCGTCGACGACACCAACCACTCAGCCTTCGTCGCCAATTATTTCGGGGGCACCGTCGCCTCCTACCGCATCCAGCCCGACGGCACCCTGAGCCAGCCCGTCGATCGCGTCGATTTCAAAGATCACCAGAAGTTCGGCGCACTCGGCCCCGTAACCGCCCGTCAGGACACATCCCACCCTCACTGCACCACCATCTCTCCCGACAACCGCTTCGTCCTCGTCTGCGACCTTGGCACCGATCACATCACCGTCTTCCAGACCCATCCTGAAACCGGCCAGATCTCCGATCCGCAGGTATTCTCGAACAATCGTCCGGGCTCCGGCCCGCGTCACGTCGCCTTCCACCCCAACAACCGCTGGGTCTACGGCATCAACGAGATCGACTCCACCATCGACCACTACCTCTGGACCGCAACCCGCTTCGCCGACAATCCACAGGGCCTCCTCGTCAACACCAACACACCCGTCAAGACCATCGCAGCCGACTTCCCTGCAGAAAAAAACACCGCCGCCGAACTAGCCATCGCCCCCGACGGCCTCACCCTCTACGCCAGCAACCGAGGCGAAGACACCATCGCCGTCTTCTCCATTCGCCCCAAAGACGGCAAGCTCGACCTCATCCAGCGCATCCCCTGCGGCGGCAAAACCCCGCGCCACTTCACCCTCGACCCCACCGCCCAATGGCTCCTTTGCGGCAACCAGGACTCCGCCACCATCACCATCTTTCGCCGCGACGCAGCCACCGGAAAACTCACCGGCCCAACCCAGATCGTCACCATCGACTCCCCATTGTTCACGCTCTTCGTCTGAGCACTCACAATTGGGAGCCATTCAAAAGAGGTCGTGATTCTGAGCCGAGCGAAGAATCCCCGTATCTTTTTCGCGACCGGCCCGTGCCCCCGCCGATAGCAAATTCTCTAGCCCTTCGGCAAAGTACCCATATCAATCACAAACCGGTACTTCACATCGCTCTTCACCACCCGCTCGTAAGCTTCACCGAGCTTGTCCACGGAGGTCATCTCAATCTCCGAGACGATCCCATGCTCCGCGCAGTAGTCCAGCATCTCCTGCGTCTGCGGCATTCCGCCAATCATCGACCCCGAAAACGATCGCCGGTTCGTAATAATCGAAAACGGCGAGATAGTCACCGGCGTCTCCGGCAGCCCCACCAGGCACATCGTTCCGTTCAGCCGCAGCAGATCCAGATACTGGTTCACATCATGCGGAGCCGAAACGCAATCCAGAATAAAGTCGAAGCTCCCCGCATGCTTCGCCACCGCCGCGGCGTCCTTCGTCACGACGACCTCGTCCGCTCCCAGTTTCTGACCATCCGCAACCTTGCCCGCAGAAGTCGTAAACAACACCGTCTCCGCGCCCATCGAGTGCGCAAACTTCAACCCCATATGTCCGAGCCCGCCCAGCCCCACAATCCCCACCTTCTTGCCCTTGCCAGCCTTCCAGAACCTTAGCGGCGAATACGTCGTAATCCCCGCACACAGCAGCGGAGCCACCGCCGCCAAATTCAGCTTCGGCGAGATCGAATGAACATATCGCGCATCCGCCACAATGTTGTTCGAATACCCGCCAAACATCAGCTCACCGTCATAATCACGAGCGTTATACGTCCCCACCATCCCGCGCTCGCAATAAGCCTCTTCGCCAGCCATGCAATTCGCGCAAACCCGGCACGAATCCACCATCACCCCCACCCCGGCAAGGTCACCCTCCTTGAACTTCTTCACCGCAGAGCCCGCCTTCGTCACGCGACCGACAATCTCATGCCCCGGCACCATAGGATAGATCGCGTTCTTCCACTCATCCCGCACCTGGTGAATATCCGAGTGGCAGATCCCGCAATAAGCAATCTCCACCGCCACATCATTCGGCCCAGGATCCCGACGCTCAAACTTAAACGGCACCAGCGCCGAAGTCTTATCGTGTGCAGCATAACCATGCGACTTCATCTGCAAGCTCCCCTAATTTCTTCTTCAAATAAGATGATTCGGGCCTCAGCCCCGATGCGGCTGTAGCGACAGATTCACAATGACTCACTCGTCATAGTGGAGCAAACTCATCACGTCATACTCGCGAAACTTATCCCGACCCTTCAGAAAATCGAGCTCCACCGCAAACCCAAGTCCGGCGACAACTCCGCCAAGCTGCCGCACCAACCGCACCGTAGCCTCCATCGTTCCACCGGTCGCCAACAAATCATCGACGATGACCACACGCTGCCCAGGCTCAATCGCGTCCATATGGATCTCAAGCGCGTCCGTCCCATACTCCAGGTCGTAATTCACCCGAGCCACCTGCGCCGGCAGCTTCTTCGGCTTACGCACCGGCACAAAACCCGCGTTCAGCCGATACGCCAGCGCCGGTCCAAAGATAAACCCACGTGCCTCAATCCCCAGGACCAGGTCGATCTCTTTGCCGATGTAGTACTGCGCAAACGCATCGATCAGCGTCGCAAATCCCGCCTTATCCTTCAGCACAGTCGTAATGTCGTAGAACAAAATCCCCGGCTTCGGAAAGTCCGGAACAGTCCGGATCAGCGTCTTCAGTGGTTCACAATTAATCGGTAGCGTCATCAGTCCTCACCAGGCTCCTTCAATCTCAAATGGCCCAAGCTTTGCGCCTTCGCTCTCGGCCAGTTCATGTTCCACAACTGCATCCACACGGCTGCCGCGCGAACCTTTATGCAGAGCCGTCTTCAACTCTGTCAGGTCCTCTCCGCTTCCAGCCGCAACAATCTCCACATGCCCATCCTCGGTGTTCCGAACCCATCCGCGCAATCCAATCTCTGCCGCCTCCCGCTGTACAAACCAGCGAAACCCGACGCCCTGCACGCGTCCTTTGACAAGGTAATGGCACACCATGGAAACTCCAGTGTCGCAGAGCGACAAACCCCATGCAACAGCATCACGCAAAAGAAAAGGCAGAACCAATAGGCTCTGCCCCTTCCATCGTCAGTGCGTTTACGCGCGGCTCATGTAAGCGCCTTCAGCCGTATCCACACGAATCTTTTCACCCTCGTTGATGAACGGAGGCACCTGCACCACTAGCCCAGTCTCCAACTTCGCAGGCTTGGTCACCGAAGAAGCCGTAGCCGACTTGATCCCGGGCTCCGTCTCCACCACGGTCATCTCCACCACATTCGGCAGCTCGATACCCACAGCCTTGCCGTCATGGAAGCTCACGCTGATCGAGAGATTCGGCATCAGATACTCCACCGCATCGCCCAGCGTATCGCGCTTCAACATCGTCTGCTCAAACTTCTCGTCCATGAAGTAGTACTCGTCCCCGTCGTTGTACAGGAACTCCATCTTCACCTCGTCGACGTAAACCCGTTCAATCGGATCGGGCGAGCGGAAGCGCTCAATAAACATCGCACCCGTACGAACATTGCGAAGCTTTGCCTGAATAAACGCCCGAAGATTACCCGGCGTGCGGTGCTCCACCGAAAACACCAGGTGAAGGTCGTCCTTGTACTTGATAATCATGCCCGGGCGCATCTGCGTTGCGGGAATCGACATAAAAACCCCTAATCTGTGCTGAATTCAGCTGTTGTTGGAATGTATCTGCGGGCACGCCGGCATCCCTGCCGAAAATCCCGCAACCCTTTGATTGTATCGCAGCGAAGCTCTCTTTCGCTCCTCCACGGTAGCCCGTCAACCGCCGCCAAATAGTCGTTTGAAGAAACGTCCCACCACATGCACCAGGTCCTTCTTAGGCGCAGCCGGAGCAGGAGTAGCCTGAGCCGCCTCGGCACTCTTCGCAGGCGCAGCCGGCTCAGCGGTACTACCCCCATCCCCACCCGAACTCAGCGCAGCCGAAACCTGAGTATGCGCCTGTCCCGCCGGAGCCTGAGGTACCGTAGCGGGAGCCAGTCCCGCGCTCACTGCAGCAGGGAAGGGGTGCTCCTCCGCGACGGTCTTCGGCGCTGCCCCGCCACTCCCCGCACCTCCCGCGTTCAACAATGCGTCTGCAACCGTCATCGTAGGCTCCGGCGGACACCCGCACGCTGAACTCTCATGGTCGACGACCTCCTTCAAACTCCCATGCTCAAAAAGCACATGCTGCCCGGCGCGCAACTGATAGCTCCCCTCTCCAAACTGATCGACAATATTCAGCACAGGAGCCTTCGCCCCGCGATTCTCCACACACGTATCGCCATTTCGCGTCACGCGCAGTTGCAGATCCAGCGGCCCATCTTCGCCCATCGTGAACCGCAGGTCGGGAGTCGTCACCACATCGCGCGTGGTCGCCCCCATCTCGACCTCAATAGCCCCACGATCCAGCGCCAACATCAGCGGAGAAGCCGCCGTCGTATCCGCGCTCTTGCCCGCTGTTATGTGGAGTCCGCTCGTCGCGCACACCTTCACCGTCCCGCCGCGCTTCAGCTCAATCTCAGCCGTCCGGTCCCTCGCCGTTACCGTCGTATTCCCCACCAACAATGCTCGCCCATCACTCACTTCAAGCGCACCCGCAATCGTTGCGTCCTGCACACCCACCGTGCCAATCGGCTGCTGCTGCGCCATCGCAAAGCCGTCAAGAGCAGCGGCGAGCAGGCCCGCTATAGCAACCGGATTCTTGATTTTCATATTCTTTCCATCATCTCGCACCCTTCCGGCCAGCGCACAAACCCCGCATAAATTCTGTGCTTTTTCGCTGCGTCACAAGATCGCATGCCAAGCCGGAACCGTTCTTTACGCTATGTATAATACGGCCATGGGTCATCAGTATGTGCAGTTTGGCTGTGGAATGTGTGCTCCTCCAACATGGCTAAACTTCGACGCTGGCCCGGCCTTCTGGATTCAAAGCCGTCTCCCCTTTTTCACCCCGATCCTCGTCAAACGAGGCTTCCCGCCTTACCCCAAAAACATCCTCTACGGCGACGTCATCAAAGGTCTCCCCATCCCTCCGCAATCCGCCGAGGCCGTCTATTGCTCCCACGTCCTCGAACACATGACCCTCGACGAGTTCCGCCTCGCTATCCGCAACGTCTACACATACCTCCGTCCCGGCGGAACCTTCCGCATGGTCTTGCCTGACCTCGAGCAGCTCATCAACGCCTACAAAAACGACCCCACTCCCGGCGCCTCCTCACGCTTCATGCAGGACAGTTTTCTCGGCGAACCCACCCTCACCCGTGGACTCAAATCCCTGCCCACCGCTCTCTTCGGCCGAGCCCGCCATCTCTGGATGTGGGACTACAAAGGCCTGGCCGAACAACTCGCCGCCGCCGGATTCACCGACATCCGCCGAGCACAAATGGGCGACTCGCCCGACCCGCGCTTCAAAGAAGTCGAATCCATCGAGCGCTGGCCCGACTGCCTAGGCGTAGACTGCAAACGCCCAGCATAAACCGCATCGAAAAGTGTCAGGGTTCCTTGAACGTGGCGTTGCTCAAATCGCCATCCCGAAATTTATCCCCTAAAGGTCGTCATCCTGAACGCAGTGAAGGATCCCTGTATTTGTTTGTGGTCTTCAGTTTTGCGAGGGACGCCAACCCACCCACCCTACATCTTCAAAAAATTCTCAATCAACTTCTTCCCATCCGCCGTCAACACGCTCTCCGGATGAAACTGCACGCCCTCAATCGGCAGCTCGCGATGCCGCAGCGCCATAATCGTCTCCCCATCCGCAGTCCGAGCCGAAATCTCCAACTCCTCCGGCAACCCCTCCTCCGACACGATCAGCGAGTGGTACCGCGTACAAGTCATCCCGGAAGGAATCCCCGCAAAAATAGTCCGTCCATCATGCTCTACCAAGCTAGTCTTGCCATGCATCAGCTTCGGAGCCCGCACCACATTCCCCCCAAACGCCGCCCCAATAGCCTGATGCCCCAGGCAAACCCCCAGAATCGGGACCCGCCGCTTCGCCTTGGCAAAATGCTTAATCAGCTCAATCGAAATCCCCGCATCCTGCGGAGTACAAGGCCCCGGCGAGATCACAATCTTCTCCGGCCGCAAAGCCTCCACCTCAGCCGGCGTAAGCTCATCATTCCGCCGAATCACCATCTCCGCACCCAACTCCCCCATATACTGCACTAGGTTGTAAGTAAACGAATCGTAATTATCGAGAACAAAGACCATAGCAATAACTTAAATTCTACGCCTCATGAACGACCTCTACGCTCATCCCGGTTTCAATCTGCTAGCAGGCGATGCATGATCGGTGAAATACTGCATCCATGTTCGCAGAGCCTATGGCCAGATTGCGCGGAATAGACAGGTGGCCAACGGCTGTTGCTACCGTGACGGAATCGGAACAGATTACTACTCCAGATTCGGGTAATTGGAATAACATCAGCTTTTTCTATCGTCCTGCCGGTTCAGAAATACAAAGCGGAACTCTCGCCGGAGATAGTCTTACATCCTTGTATTCGCTAGAGAAAAACGACACTTTTGAGATTCAGTACGATCCGAAAAATGTAGGCCGCTTTTATTGCAAGGAGGTACAGTCCCGCACTCGAACTTTCGGTGCGATCATGGCTCCCCTCGTACTGCTTTTTCTGATTGCCCTAATAGTTTCGACGATTCTAGGTGAACTCAAGCACGCAAAATAGCGAGTCATCTGACTCACGTAAGTCCTAAACTCCTCGCGCCCTCTCAATCGCCCGCACCACCGCTCTCGCCTTATTCACCGACTCCTCAAACTCCTTCTCCGGCACCGAATCCGCAACAATCCCCGCCCCCGCCTGAAAGTGCCCCTGCTCCCCATTCATATACAGCGTCCGAATCGCAATACACGAATCCAGATTCCCGCTGAAGTCCGCATACAGCACGCTCCCCCCATAAACCCCACGCCGAGCCGGCTCCAACTCCTCAATAATCTCCATCGCCCGAATCTTCGGAGCCCCACTCAGCGTCCCCGCCGGAAAACAAGCCCGAAACCCATCAATAGCATTCAGCCCCGCACGCAGCTTGCCCTCAAGCGAACTCACCATATGCATTACATGGCTATACCGCTCCACCACCATCAACTCTTTCACCTTCACCGACCCAAACTCACTCACGCGCCCGACATCATTTCGCCCCAGGTCCACCAGCATGATGTGTTCGGCAACCTCTTTCTCATCCCCGCGCATATCGGCCTCAAATGCCCGATCCTCCGCCTCATCCGCACTCCGCGGTCTCGTTCCCGCAATCGGCCGATACTCCACATCCCGCCCATGCACCCGCACCAGCAACTCCGGCGAAGACCCCACAATATGCGCCGTAGAAGATCGTGGCGCCGAAGAACCGGGTGCCCCATTGCCTGCCCTGAGCCTGTCGAAGGGTCTGGCTTTTGCAGACATGGGTTTTTTCCCAGCCACATCCTCCAACCCAAACCGCAAAAAATACATATACGGCGAAGGATTAACAATCCGCAGTGCCCTATAAATCTCAAACGCATCCACTCCCGGCACACAATCAAACCGCTGCGACAGCACACACTGAAACACATCTCCCGCAGCAATGTACTCCTTCGTCCTCTCCACCGCTTTCAAAAAAGCCACCTTCGCAGTCCGCGAAGAAACCTTCAACTTCCCAAGCGCCTTCTTCTTCCTTCGCACCGGCAGAGCCCCCGCCAGCTTCTTCTCCAAACGATTGAGCCGCCGCACCGCCCGCTCATAAGCTCCATCGCGTCCCTCCCGCGCCAAATCCGCCGTCACAATCAAATGAATCTCTTTCTTCACATGATCGAACGCAAGCACCTGATCAAAAAACATCAGGCAGGCATCCGGTACGCCCAACTCATCCTTCGCCACCGAAGGCAGCCGCTCAATCTGCCGCACCACGTCATACGCAAAGAAACCCACAGCTCCAGCGGTAAACGGAGGCAGCCCCGCCAATCGCGCCGGAGTATGCCCACCGAGCGCCTTCTTCAACTCCCCAAAAATATCTCCCTCAAACTCGCTCTCGCGCCGCCCCTCACGAACCGCAATCCGTCGCCCACGCGCCGTCATCTTCTTGTAAGGCTCAATCCCGATGAACGTATACCGCCCCACATGCTCGCCGCCCTCGACCGACTCCAGCAGAAAAGCCTCCGGCTCTTCCGCAGCAATTCGCAAAAAAGCCGAGACCGGTGTCTCCAGATCTGCTGTCACTGTCCGATAAACGGGCACCAAAGAATGCTTACGGCTCAGCTTCAAAAAATCGCGTTGTGAGGGAAGGGAATTGGAATCGGCTAAAGGCATGATTCTCTTCATCATAACCCCACGCGGAGAGCCGCCTTCCACGAACCCTAAATGGTCCATCCACAGAGGGTTAACTACCCCCTTCGGTCCATTGCCTATCGTCTCTCGGCCAGCCTATACTCCGTGAGGTTTGGCCACAGACCGGTCTGGCTAAAGCTGTATCCTTGCTTCCAGTAGATGGAGGCGAACGATGGCCGGAGAATCGCTGATACCAGCATCAGAACAAAGGGATCACACAATGCACACTCTCACTCTCGAGCAGGAAACAAACCCCTGGGAAGCCCAGGCCGCTCGATTCGACTTTGCCGCAAGCAAACTTAACCTCGACGCCGGTATCTGGAAAGTCCTCCGCTACCCATCCCGTGAGATCATCGTTCACATCCCCGTCAGCATGGATGACGGCTCTATCGAAGTCTTCACCGGCTACCGCGTGCAACACTCCATCGCACGCGGCCCCGCGAAAGGCGGCATCCGTTACTCGCCGGACGTCACTCTCGACGAAGTCCGCGCCCTCGCCTCCTGGATGACCTGGAAGTGCGCCGTCGTCAACATCCCCTTCGGCGGCGCCAAAGGCGGAGTTATCTGCGATCCGAAGAAAATGTCGCAGGGCGAACTCGAGCGCATGACTCGCCGCTATACCGCCGAACTCATCGAGTTCATCGGCCCCGAAAAAGACGTGCCCGCCCCCGACATGAACACCAACGAGCAGACTATGGCCTGGATCATGGACACCTACTCCATGCACATGCGCCAGACCGTTAACGCCGTCGTCACCGGCAAGCCCGTCAACCTCGGCGGCTCGCGCGGACGCAAAGAAGCCACCGGCCGCGGCGTCTCCGTAGTCTGTGACGAAGCCATCAAGCACCTCGGCATGTCCATCGACGGGACCCGAGTCATCATCCAGGGCTTCGGCAACGTCGGCTCCAACTCCGCCAAGCTCCTTCACGAAAAGGGCTACACCATCATCGGCATTGCGGAGTACGACGGCGGACTCTACAACACCAATGGCATCGACATCCCCGCGCTCATCAAACATCGCGCCCAGGCCGGAACTATCAACGGCTTCAGCGAGGCAGAAGCCGCCGACCGGCATGAACTCCTCACCTACAAGTGCGACATCCTCATCCCCGCAGCCACCGAGAACGTCATCACCAGCAAAAACGCCGAACGCATCCGTTGCAGGATCCTCTGCGAAGGCGCCAACGGCCCAACCACCACCATCGCCGACGAGATCCTCGGCGACAAGCGCGTCTTCATCATCCCCGACATCCTCGCCAACGCCGGAGGCGTCACCACCAGCTACTTCGAGTGGGTCCAGGATCGCATGGGCTACTTCTGGACCGAGGCCGAAGTCAACCAGCGCCTCGACAACATCATGTCCGAAAGCTTCCGCGACGTAGTCACCTACGCCCAGACCCACAATGTCAACAATCGCATCGCCGCCTACATGCTCGCCATCGACCGCGTAGCCTACACCACCAAACAACGCGGCATCTACGCCTAATCCAGCCAACACCCAATCAGAAGAGGCAGCTAGAGGCTGCCTCTTTCGCTTTTGGTTTTGTCGTTGCTTTTCTTGCTTGTCATCCCCCTCAGCGAAGCCGAATGGGGGATCTGCTGTCGCTGTTGTTGTCCTTGTCGTTGTTTTTTGCCGCTGCCTTCTTGGGATTAAGCGTAGGGCTTTAGCCCTACGAAAAGAAGGCTTCAAAAAAGGGGCTTTAGCCCCGGGGCTCCACCAGCCCGCAAAAGATAAGGGACTTCAGCCCCTGGCGTTTGCTCTCTCATCTCAAGAGGAGACCCTATTCCAACACCACCACCTGCACCGGAGTGCTCACCACACTCCCGGCCGAACTACCCACCACCCGAATCGTATAACTCCCCGGCTTAGTCCCCAGATCCGTGCAAGCCCCGCCACACCCCGTCAACGAAGCCATTCCACACAAAGCAATCAATGCCCCCACCAACCCCTTCAAAGCCCGCCGGCGCTTCCCAGGAACCAGCAACACCACAAAAGCCGCCACCGTAGTCCCAGCAAACGGGAAACCCGCCGTCTCTGTGGCCTCTACCGAACAAGCCCGCGGAGCAGCCGCACTGAACTGCATCGTCGTCGACCCACCACCCGCCGCAATCGTCTTCGCCTCAAACGCGCAGGTAGCCTCCGACGGCAGATTCGTACAAGTCAACTGCACCGCCTGCATATACCCCGTCTGCGGAGCCACTGCCACCGTCATATTCGCCACACCACCAACCGGAACCGTATTCGAACCCGCAACCGAAACACTGAACCCGCTCGCAACCGCAGCCGTACCGTTCACCGTCTCGGTCAGCACTGCCGAAACACTAGCTGCCGAATTCCCATCCCCCGCGTAACTCGCCGTAATCGCATGCCTCCCCACTCCCAACGCTGAAGTTGAGAAACTCGCCACACCCGACCCCACCAGAGCCTTCGTTCCCAGTACAGTACTTCCATCCAAAAACGCAACGACACCCGTAGGCGCCAAGCCCGACCCGCCGCTCGCCACTACATTCGCCGTAAACGTAACGCTCTGTCCCACCGTCTCTGGATCCAGATTCGAAGTCAGCATCGTCACCGTCTGCGCTTGCGCCACCGGCGTCACCACCACCGTCACCGGAGCCGAAGTCGACCCCAGATGCGCATCATCCCCCGAATAAACCGCCGTCAAAACATGCGTCCCCACCGCAAATCCCGCAGCCGCATTCGACAGGCAACCCGTCGCCGTCACTCCAATTGTGCAAAGCGTCGTTGTCCCATCAAAGAAGCTGATCGTCCCCGTCAACGAGCTACCACCCAAAGACGTAACCATCTCCGTCCCAGTCACCTGCTGCCCAAACGAAATCGTCAACGGCGAAGTAATCGTCAACACCGTGGTCGTCGCAGCCTTTACCACCTTCTGTCCCAGCAATACCGTGATCCCGCCCGTGATCACATCCGCACTCGCCGTCTCTTTGCCGATCGCCGCATCTACAAGTACGGTCCCACCATTCGCGATCACCAGGTCCGTCAATCCATCCTTATTCACATCTCCAGCCGAGATCGAATTGATCCCCATCCCTGCCAGAAAATGCATCTCCGGCCCGAAAGCCCGATTCCCGAGATTCGTCTGCACGCTCACGACATACCCATCGCTCATCACCAGCTCAGGTCGCCCATCGCCGTTCAGGTCCATCGCTGCAAGCTGATAAAAATTCCGCGACGGCGTCATCACCACCGGAGCTTCATAAGTCCCATCGCTCTTTCCATACCAGATGTAGATCGCATTCGCCGCGCTCGCCGAAGGATGAGCGTGGTCCGCACTCACGCTGTCATACGCCACAATCACATCGGCATTTCCATCTCCATCCAGATCCACCGTTACCGGACTCCCCGCGACCATGCCGGCAATCTGCGGAGCCCCCGAAAAACTCCCCGCCAGCACCGCCGCCGGAGACGCGATCATCGCCGGCGACGTAGGCGTCACCGAAGCCCCAAACGTCCCATCGCCATTCCCATGTAGTAGCAAAGCTTGCGTAGGAGCCACACCCACTACCGCATCCAAATTCCCGGTCCCGCTGAACTCTCCCAGCGCGCCACTCAACGCAGGCTGACCCGCCGCAAACGCCCGTGACCCCACAAAGCTGCCACCGGTATTCCCAAACAAAATTGCCACACCCTCAGGCGAGTCCATCGCAACATCCATCACCCCATCGCCATTAAAATCCGCCACAGCAAAGCTCGTCCGCCCCGGCCCCGCGTTATAAATTCCTCCCAGAACAAAGCTCAGATTCGCCTGCCCCTGCAGCACACTCAATCCCGCAGGCGTAGCCGTAAAGAAATTCCGCAGCCCACCCACATCCATCACACCAACAAGATGCCCACCCATCCCCGTAGTAGCATCCGCGCTCCCACTTCCACCTTCAGAAGCAGCAACGAAACTCCCATCTGCATTCCCATGCAAAATCTCAATCTTGCCGCTAGACCCTTCCACCACCAAATCAGGATGCCCATCGCCATCGACATCATGCAGCAGCATGCTCTCCACGGCACTCGAACCCGCATAACCGCCCGCCGCCGTCAGCAGTCCATCCGCCGACCCGAGAAAAACATCCACCCCCCCACCCAGCACCGACTGAATCGCCAGATCCGTGTGCCCATCGCCGTTCAAGTCCGCAGCTACCATCGGCCCGACACCTGTCTCGAGTTTCGTCCCCACAATCCGAACCAGTGTCCCGCCATCGGTCGTCAGCGTAATCAGCGAAGGATTCGCCACATCCTCAACCAGCAAATCCATATAACCCGCATCGTGCAACTGCGCCGCCATCACATAACTGAACACCGGAGCATTCGTCCCCACAATCGCAAACGTCCCCCACTCCACCGCCGGAGCGATCTTTCCGTTCCAATTGACCTACGCAAAGAAAACCTTCCCCAGCCCCACCGCACCCCAGACCCACGCCAGATCCGGATGACCATCATGATCGAAATCTGCCACCGCAATCGCCGCACCCGCAGTAGCAATCGTCTGGCCGGCAGTAAACGTCCCGTTTCCATTGCTCAGCAGAACATGAGTAGTCGAACCAGTAGGAGTCGCGCCATAATCCGTATAAATCAGATCAGCCTTGCCATCTCCGTTCAAATCCGCCGCAACAATTCCCGCTGGCCAGTTTCCCGTCGGCACCACAACCGGCTGATTAAATTGCTGCGCAGCCGCACCCGCCCCAATGAGGCCTAGCGACCAAAGCAAAACCGTGTTGAGGAATCGTCGAATCAGCATCGAGAACGCTCAGAAAGGGTTCGGGCAGAACCGGCCTTCCCTCTATCGGCGTTCCTGGCAAAGGGAGATACGAAGCAACAAAACAAATGAGTTAATCGAATGACGCAAGCCCGGAAAGCACGTTGTCCCCCAAACTAATGTCCACCAACGGAAAGCGGCATTCCACGAAGGAGGCACAAAGCCACCCAAAAGGCTCATCCAGCCACACGCCGTGCCTCAAAATATTGTGCTAATCGTTCTTCGACGAACCACCCATCCCTGACTCGACAACCTGCTACTCGTCCAGGGGACGAATCCAGGACGCGTGCCATCGACAGTCTTCTGCCGGGGCGAATCCTTTCACGACTACCGCCGTCTCACTATGGCAGAATGCTAGTTATCGGCAACGCGCGCAAATCACCACAATCGCGCCACAAAAAATCCTAAATGAACCTGCCCAACTCCATCACGATGAGCCGCATTGCAGCCGTTCCTCTGCTCATCTGGATACTCTCGCCTCTATTCCCCTGGCAGGGACCCGGCCACCACGGCCAGCAGGAAATCGTCGCCTCCATCGTCTTCATCATCGCCAGCATCACCGACGGCCTCGACGGCTACCTCGCCCGCCGCCGCCACCAAATCACCACCATGGGCATGCTCCTCGACCCGCTGGCCGACAAGCTCATGGTCACCGCCGCCTACATCCTCCTCGTCGCCTACAACCCCACCATCGTCAAGCCCTGGATCGCCGTCCTCGTCATCGGCCGCGAGTTCCTCGTCTCCGGCCTGCGCTCCATCGCCGCCGCCGAAGGCTTCACCATCGAAGCCAGCGAGATCG
>Ga0206964_10043_pt1 | contig 39610 bp, 27 predicted proteins | sample Alteio_BWOrgHeat_25_FD_152980 | JGI IMG/M metagenome (GOLD analysis project Ga0206964, IMG submission 152980) | Enriched cells from forest soil in Barre Woods Harvard Forest LTER site, Petersham, Massachusetts, United States -... | ecosystem: Environmental > Terrestrial > Soil > Temperate forest >...
GTTGAGAACCTCAATTTGGAAAATATCCAACTCGAACTGCCTGGAGGCGGAACAGCCGAAGCGGCGAAAATCCAGCTTCCCGAAAAAGAGTCAGCTTATCCTGAATTTGACATGTTTGGAAAGACCATGCCTGCTTATGGTATTTACGCGCGGCATGTTAACGGCCTCAAACTCCAGGGCGTACGGATAACTTCTCTCCAGCCTGACGCCCGCCCAGCTACCGTCTTTATGGATGTCAATAATATGACTCAAGCCGATTTTACCAGTGCATCAACCAAGACCCCCTGAACAAGAGGGCGCTACATGGAGTTACCCACGCGTTTGATGCGAATGGCCAGATAAGGTTTTGCTGGCAATGCGATGGCGCGGGCGTCTTGATCGGCAAAGAAATAATCGTCTTTTTTCTTGAGCGTGAAAACTCCTTCAACCGGGGTCACGGTCATGTTCCACGTATCAAGCACTTCGGCGGTGAATTGCTGGCCTGCTTTCAAGGCAGCCTTGGGCAGCTGAAATTCCCACGACAAGGCCGTTTGCTTGCCGAGGTAAATGAGATAGTAGCTCCCGGCCTGGCCGCCGCAGGCCAGGTCCTGCCACTTATCAATCGGATCAAGGCCCTGGGCTGGGCTGTCCTCCAACACTTTTTTGAGAAAGGCCAGCCGCGCCGGACTTTGCCCCTTAAGCACGCCCCCTTTTGACCACCAGAGCACGTCATCGGGGCTTAGGTAAGTTTCGCCGTGGCCGACATAGGTGCCGGCAAAAGTGCCTTCCCAGAAGCGGACAGCCAATTCTTCGGCTGACAACGCTCCCCAGCGGTTGGGGATGTTTCCCTCGTATTTCACCTCGTCATAAACGACCGGCTTGCGAAACACATCGCGGTACAATTCGGCCCGGCCAGCATCCTCCACCGCCGAACCGTTTTGAATACTGGCGTGCGTTATCCATGGCAGGTTGTTGTTGAAAATTTTCATTCCATTATGAATGGAAAGCAGGTGGTGGTAAGGATCCTGCGTAGAAACGAGTTCACCGTAATGCACAAAGTCAGCCTCGGTTTTCGAACTCATCAAATCCCATTCATTGGCGAGCGACCACCAGACGTTGCGGTACGCGCCAAAGCGTGCGACTACGTAGCGTAAATAGCGGTCATTCGCGTCCGCAGGCATGCGGTCAAAGCCCCAATGCCCCATATCGTAGGGATGAAATAAAATTAGGTCCGCCTCGATGCCTAGTTTCTGAAGATCGAGAATGCGCTGCTCCAGGTGTTGAAAAAACTTGGGATTAAAGCGCTTAAAGTCCCATGTGGCCGGCGGGGTACCAACAAAGGGATAAAGCACCGGCTCATTACTATTATAGGTATAGTGCTTGGGAAAAACGCACATGCGGATTTTATTAAATGGCGAGGCCGCAAGCGTCTTCAGCGTGGTTTCCTCCAGCGCGTCGCCCTGATGTGCCCAGGCGTAACAAGTCGTGCCAAGTTCCTTGTAAGGCGCTCCATCGGCATACGCAAAGTGGTAGGTGTTGGCGACCCTCACCGGCCCGTGGTCGCCCGCTGACGGCTTGGTGACGGTAAACGTGCCGGTCTTGCCGTTTAATTCCGCTACGTTGCTCGTGGTGGTGTAATGCCATTCTCCCACGGTGCCCGGCATAAATCGCACGCGGTAAACGCCGTCGCCATCGTAAAAACCGTCGGTCTTGACTGTCAAATTTCCCTGGGTGAAGTTTGCGGAAAGACTCACCTCCATAAATGGATTACCGCTCGCCGGTCCAGTCAGTGAAAGTTCAAAAACGCCCCATTGCTCGGCGGATTCCTGTGCCGCATAAACAGCAGGACACAAAAAACCAAAAAACGTCGCCGCAATAATCCAAATCGGCAAACTGAAAATTTTGGCTAAAAGACTTTTCATGGGGAGCAGCCATGATTCAGTCAGCTCCCATCAGTGACAAGCCATTTACTGCTTCCTTAACCCTGGTATTGTTCGTCGCTGACCTTTTCCATCCAGTCAACAACCTTGCCGTCGAGGTTTTCCTGAATGGCGATGTGCGTCATGGCCGTGGTTGGTCCCGCCCCATGCCAATGTTTTTCGCCCGGCGGAAACCAAACGACATCACCGGGCCGGATTTCCTCCAGCGGGCCTCCCCAACGCTGCGCGCGTCCGCACCCCGCAGTAACGATCAGGGTCTGACCCAACGGATGCGTGTGCCAGGCGGTGCGGGCACCGGGCTCGAAAGTAACACTGGCGCCGACCACGCGGGCCGGAGCACTGGCCTGGAGCAACGGATCAATGCGTACTGTGCCGGTAAACCAATCGGCCGGGCCTTTGTTAGAAGGCTGGGAACCATTTCGTTTGATGTCCATATTTCTAATTTGTTCTCCAAGTTGAAACTGTCAATTACTCAACTTTCCGCATGCATGGACGCAATCAGGCTTAACTTGGGTTGTCGAAGTGGAAAACCACAGATGACATCGCAAGCGCTTCCAATTAAAAGGCCTGGAGATTTTTTGCACTAAATAATTTTGAATAAAAAAATCCGACCTGACAGCGTGAATGGAAATGCAACCGAATCTCATTAAAAAATTTGGCGTTTATTTTAAAAATATTTCGCAACCCCCTTGTTTTTTTCTCGTTTAGTGTCGTTGTTACTGAGTATAGTCATCTTTCACCTACTTCCACCATGAACTGGTTAATACACACCATTATTACCACGGGTTTCCTTACCACGGAATCCCGTCGAGGTTCATTGTGCCCGAGCATGCGAACCCGGACTCATGATAACCCCCAGCCTAATAATGGTTATTTGCAGGTTCAAGGTTTGGGCACTAACGGAAGTGATAGGTCTTAAGCGAACGCTTTAGTATATTTCGCCGACCCACTTCCTTCACGGAGGTGGGTTTTTTGTTTTCCCAGATCAAGTCCTTCTCCGTTTCCCGCTTGAATATATTTTTTCTTTTCATCCTTTCCGTGGCTTCACCGCTGAGCCCAATTGAATCAGCCCACGCCCGCGTCAAATCCCGCGGCCGTCCAATCCGTTTGGCTTTTGCCGGACGAGAGGGACGACGGTGTGTGTTCTTTTGCGAAAACCGCCCGCGCCACGACTAACAATCGCGGCGCGGGCCGCCGACCGGCGGCGTTACGCCGGTAGTAAAGTCCGCGTTGGTGCGTCCCTTGACGTTCAATGGCCCTATGGCCAGCCGCGCGGTCTTCACCGTCTCGTCGTCTAACAGTTCAGGATGCCGGCCCTTCAAGCCGAGGATGCGGGTGCAACTCCCGTCGGGACGTCTCTTTTTTCGCGTGCGTGGCGTAGCAGCAACGCAGCGGTCTGCCAGTCCGCAGTCCCGGGTGCGATTCCCGGCGCGCGCATTTTTATAATGCAGTCTTGGTGTCAATAGCAGCACAGCGGACTTTTAATCCGCACGGTGTGGGTGCAAATCCCGCAGGCTGCACCATTTTAGGAAGAAGGTAGAATGTAGAAGGTGGTAGGCAAAAGCGCACCGGCTCCATGTTTTTATCCAGATGCAGCAGCCTTGGCTGGTTTTTTTGTCCATTATTCATTTTCCATTCTCAATTCTTTCCGGGGGCATGGTGAAAATAGAAACATGCGACGCTTGCACCGTCGAGATGCGGGCGCAATTCCCGCTGCCTCCACTTTTTACGTCTGTAGTTCCAGGGAACTGCCCGGTCTCCAAAACCAGGCGGGCAAGTGCAACTCCTGCCGGGCGTGCCAGTTTTATGGAGGCTAAGCTAATCTAGTGAAAGCGCGCGGCTGAAGCCCGCGAGAGCGCGGCGCAAAACCGCGAGCCTCCGCCATTTTTCCGCAGGGAGGCCGAGGTGCCCGCCGAGCTTCATACGCTCGCGTGTGGTTGGTGCGACTCCAACCCCTGCATTCTTAGCCTGCGAAGATGAAGTAGCCGAATCAGCCGCTTGTCAGGCGGAAGTCAGCGGGTGCGAGTCCCGCCGCAGGCGCCAATCTTATTCGAGGCGTCGCCGAGCAGCCACATTCAACACTCAACATCGAACTTTCAACATCCAACATCGAAGGCGCGGCCCCAAGCCTGAAGCACAGTTTTTATCTTGGGTGCCGCCATTTTTAAATTGGATGTTCAGCGTTGGGCGTTCGACGTTGGATGTTATCTTTGCCGGGTAGCTCAACAGTAGAGTGTCCGGTTGTTACCCGGATGATGCAGGTGCGATTCCTGCCCCGGCAGCTTTTACGGAGATTAGCCTAGAATCCAGGCGCTTGCCTTGGGCGCAAGACCAGGCTGGTGCGAGTCCAGCATCTCCGACCATTTCCTTGCGGTGTCGTCCAACAGCAGGACAACGGGCTTTGAACCCGTGAATGAAGGTGCGACTCCTTCTGCCGCAGCAGACTTTAACTTCCAACATCGCGGCTCGGTGGCGCAGCAGCAGCGCAGCTCCCTCATATGGAGAAGGTCGCGGGTGCGAATCCCGCCCGAGCCCCCATTTTTTCGAGATGTGGCGGAGCAGCAAACGCAGCGCACTGTAAATGCGCCGCTCCCTGGGCTGCGCAGGTGCAAGTCCTGCCGTCTCGACCATTTGTTCGCCGGCCGCAGGCAGTGGCTCACCCCTTGGGTATCAAGGTCTGGGTGGACGCTGGCCTGCGTGCCGGATTTTTCGATGCGAGAGTGGCGAAATAGCAGACGCACCGGCCCGAGGAGCCGGCCCGGCAACTGCCGGATGAGGGTGCAACTCCCTCCTCTCGTACTTTTTTTCGGTGGGTGGTGAAATGCAGACACGCGAGTCTCAGAAACTCGTGGGCGCAAGCCCGTGCAGGTGCAAATCCTGTCCTGCCGACTTTTTTGACCTCGCCTAACTCAAGAGCCAGAGTGCGCGCTTTATAAGCGCGAAATCCGGGTGCAAATCCCGGGGTGAGGACTGCGCCAGCCTGGCAGAGCAGTCATGCGCCGAATTTGTAATTCGGATCACGCCGGTGCGACTCCGGTGGCTGGCCCCCATTTTTAACTTTCCGGGCAGTGAGGGTGGAGTTACTTCACCGCACCAACCATCCCCGTGCCCATCGGCGTAATGGGCTGCAATAAAAGAGCGCCCGCGGTTAAGCCATTTTTCCTCGGGAAGGGCTCCAGGGGGCTTCGCCTCGTATTCTCCCGGAATTAATTTTGGAGGCAGTGAGAACGCAGTTACTTCGTAGAGCAGCCCTGCCAGGGGTTGGTCGTTGGTGCAAATCCAACTCCTTCCCGCAAGGGAAGGATAGCTCAGTCAAAACCTGGGTTCAATTTTCTCCTCCATCTCCTTTCGAGGGCAGTGAGCATGCGGTTACTTCGAAAAAGCACCTCAACCGTGCTCTGGGTCAAACCAGAATCCGCGTGCGCTTTTCTCCCTCGATTTATTTTCATCGCCTTTGCGGGTAGTGAGTTCGCGGTTACTTCTAACTGAAATGTCGGTGGTTCGAATCCATCGGCGCCTCGGCGTCTAGCTCAGTGGTAGAGCATTCAGTGGCCGCAAGGCCACCACCGTGGGCGTTATTCTCCCGCATTTCCATCCATCGCTCCCCGGCGTTCCGGGTTCATCAGCGGCGAACAAATTTTGTTTGTCGCTTTAAATAGAAAGGAGGCCGTCATGGCCAAGTTCAGTCTCATTCCGTTCCTCTCCCGCAAACGCACGGTGCCCAATGCCATCAATTACGCCGGCGGCGCTGCGTTTGCCGAACCCGCCAGACTCGAATTGGCTTCCGTGCTGTTGACGACGTTCCTTGAGGACGAATTCTACCGCACGGAAAAACAAACCATCGAGCGCATCCGCGAACTGATCAGCAAAGTGGGCAACCCGCGCTTCGCCGCGCAAGCCGCCTTGTATGCCCGTAACAGTTACGGCATGCGTTCCGTCAGCCACCTCGTGGCTGGCGAAATCGCCAAGCGCGTCAAGGGCGAACAGTGGACCAAGCGTTTCTACGCGCAAGTCGTGCGCCGTCCCGACGACGCGCTGGAAATTCTCGGTTACTACCTCGCCACGCATGGCCGCCCGATTCCGAATTCCCTCAAGAAGGGTCTCGGCACGGCGCTCGGCAGCTTCAACGAGTACCAACTCGCGAAGTACCGCCGCGACCACGCGACGTTCAAACTGGTGGACGCGGTCAATCTCGTCCGACCTCGTGCCACGCCGGGTTTGACCAAGCTCGTGCGCGGTGAACTCGCTCCGGCGCAAACTTGGGAAACCAAGCTTACGCAGGCGGGTGAAGCCGAAACGCCCGATGCTACTGCAGCGGCAAAATCTGATGCCTGGGCCGATTTGGTGCGCACGCGCAAGCTGGGCTACCTGGCCCTGCTGCGCAACGTCCGCAACATTCTCACCCATGCGCCGGAAGTCGTCGACGAACTGTGCGCGCAACTTACCAACGAACACGCGATTCGCGTCTCGCTGGTGTTTCCGTTCCAGTTTGTCTCCGCACTCGAGGTGCTCGAAAAGGGCAACCTGCCCAATGCGGCGCAAGTTCTCGATGCGCTCAACCGCGCCGTGGATCTCGCGCTGGCCAATGTGCCGAAGTTTGCGGGTCGTACGCTCGTCGCGCTCGATACGTCGGGCTCGATGAATGGCCGGCCACGCACAATTGGCAGTTTGTTTGCGACGGTGCTCGTCAAGGCCGGTGGCGCCGACCTGCTCGTGTTCAGCGATGACGCGCAGTATGTCTCCCTCAATGTCCGCGATAGCACGCTGTCGCTGGCGAAAAGCATTCCGTTTGCCTCGGCCGGCACGAACTTCAATGCGATCTTCACGCGCGCGAACCGCGCCTACGATCGTATTATCGTTCTGTCCGACATGCAGGGCTGGATTGGCGGTGGTGCGCCGGTCAAGTCATTGGCGGAATACGAAAAACGCCACGACGCGCAACCGCGCATCTTCAGCTTCGACCTCAAGGGTTACGGCACGCTCCAGTTTCCGCAGGATCGCGTCTACTGCCTCGCCGGTTGGAGCGAGCGCGTCTTCGATATCATGCACAAGCTCGACCGCGATCCTGCGGCGCTCGTGCGCGAAGTCGAGGCGGTCCCGCTGGATTAAAAATCCAGCTGTTTAATTCGCGGAGCCGGGTTCCTTTCGAGGCAACCGGTTCCGCTTCACTTTCTGATGAGGCTTGTGGTGTAGCCGCAGCACAGGCGCCTGTGACGCGCCGGGGACTGGGTGCAACTCCCGTCGAGCCTCCTTTTTTCTCCTCGTGGTGAAACAGCCATCATCCGGCACTGCGAAGGCCGAGTTCCGGGTGCAATTCCCGGCGAGGGGTCATTTATCCCGTGTAGTGAAATATAAATCATTCCGCGCTTCGAACGCGGCGTTGCGGGTGAGAATCCCGCCATGGGGACCATTTACTCCGCGTGGCCGAACAGTTCAGGCGGCGCACTTCTAAGGCGCATCATGCGGGTGCAATTCCCGCCGCGGGGACTTTTTTGGAGAGCAAATCCGGCAGCAGGCTGGAAACGGTCTTGAAAACCGATTGTCCGGCTCCGCCGGATGGGGTGCGAGTCCTCTGTTCTCCGCCATTTTCAACTTTGGGTCGGCGAAGTCTTACTAGACGCGCGTCAATGGACGGACTAGCCAGTCCGCCGCGCGCGTCACGGTGGGGCTTCCCGCCCATTTCTTTTCCGCTCGTAGTTCAACCGCAGAGCAGCCGGTTGATAACCGGTCGACCCTGGTGCAACTCCCGGCGGGCGGACCACTTAAGAAAGCGTTTGCGGTTTGCAGTTTACGGTTTCCAGTTTTGGTCGTCTGAAATCTCTGGCTTGCACCTAAAATCTGAGGGAACCAAACCGCAAACTGTAAACCAGAAACCGTAAACTTTTTCTCCGCAAGCCCGGCGCGGAGACCCATTTTTTTCGCAAAAGAACACACACTCGTCTTGACGCTGCCGTCAAGACGACCCTCCAAAGCTCAGCCCTGCGGAGCGACGGAGGGCAATAACATTTCCTATGAACTCCAGCATTCTCTACAAACCCATCGTCCTCTCGCTCAACCGCGCGTGGCAGGCGATCGGCCATCGCACCGTCAAGCAGGCGCTCGTCGCCCTCAATGGCGGGGGCGACGGCCTGCCGCCCGCGCTGGGCATGGACATCGGTTACGCCCAACGCGCCGATGGCTCGTGGGACTTCGACCGCGCCCTGTACCTCAACCCCGTCCCGTGGGACGAGTGGGTCAAGCTGCCGGTACGCGAGTTCGACTTCGCCATTGCCTCGATGCGCCTGCGTGTCCGCGTGCCCACTGTCGTCATCTCGACGAACTACAGCCGCATGCCGCTGCGCACTCCGCGTGCCTCGCGCACGGCGATTTACGAGCGCGACGGCGGCGTCTGCCAGTACATGGGCGAATTTGTTGGTCGTCACGGCGGCAATCTCGACCACGTCGTGCCGCGCGACCGCGGTGGCCGCGACTCGTTCGAGAACCTGGTCTGGTCGAAGCGCGAAATCAATTCGCTCAAGGCCAATCGCCTCCCGCACGAAGTCGGCCTGCGTCTGCTGCGCCGCCCGCGCGCACCGCTGGCACTGCCGCTCTCGGCAACTATTCGTGAAGCCCGTCATCCCGACTGGCGTCACTTCCTTCTGTAATCTGCCAATAAAATTCCGATGACCTCCTTTGTTCAACAATCTCCTCGCGCCACGCTGGCGGAAACGCTCGGCGTGGTGGAGGCGGTTCTGGCCGTGCTGGCCCGCCGCCTGCCGCCGCACGTGTCGCGCGAAGACCTGGCCAGCGCCGGCAAAGTCGCGCTGGTGGAGGCCCTGCTGCGCTTTGACGGCCCGGCGGGGGAAGCCCGCGCGTTTTGCTACACGCGCGTGCGCGGAGCCGTGTTGGACGAACTGCGCCGTCTCGACCCGCTGTCGCGCCGCGCTCGCTCACAGGTTACTCTCGTGCGTCGGGCAACTGTCGTGCTCGAGCGTTCGCTGGGTCGCGCACCCACCGTGCTCGAAATCGCCCAGGCCACCGGTCTCGCGCCGGACGACGTGCGCCGCCTCGACCGCCTCGCCACCGCGGCGGAGACGTGCTCCGTATACGTGACGAACGACGAGGGCGATCTGCTTGCGGCAATCGCGGTCGACGACGCCACCGACCCGGCCGAAACCGCCGCGGCCGGTGATATGTGCGACTGTGTACGCGCCGCGTTGGCTCGCCTGTCACCCAACCACGCACACGTCCTGCGCCGCTACCACCTCGAAGACGCCACGCTCGAAGAGATCGCCGACGAACTCGGCCTCTCCAAGGAACGTGTGCGCCAACTGCGCGACGTCGCCGAAAAACGCCTGCGCGCAGACTTCGTCGTGCTCGCGCTCTGGCAGTCGGTCTTCGCGCAACGCACCGAATAACCAATTAACTGCGACGGCCCCCTTGATTTTTCAATCACGGGGGCCGTTATTATTTTTTCATGCAAACATCTTTCCAAAAACCCTCTTTCGCGCCGGGCGTGCAGTATGGCTTCACCGCCCTCTGCGGACAGGACATCCCCTGGCCGGCGTTGGAACGGGGCTGGTTGCACGGTCGGCTTTGCACCGGGCCGTGGGACCTCGCGCGCATTGTCGAAGTGATGGGCAATGGCCTCTGGCTGAGCTACCACAGCTTTGACGCTGGTGTGCCGGACACTTCCGACCTGCGCAAAGCGAAGCCGCGCGCTATTGCCGGGTTTTGGCCGGTCGGTGGTTTTTTGGAAATCTACCCCGCGCGTTCGAGTGCCGTGATGGATCCGCCGCACTACAGCCTCTACGTGTACGCCGAATCGACTGAGCGCTCACTGCAAATTCTCGAGGCGCTGCGCACGGAATATTTCAACGCGTGTCCCACGGTCGGCGGCGGGCCGCGCATCGGCCTGCTGAGTGTGTCCTATGATTCAATCGAAATTCATCGGGTGAATATAACCGAGGACCAACTCATCACGCGCCAGCATGTGGATCTTTATTATGGCGAAGGCACCTCCCGGTGGCTCGATGAATGGATGCCTATGCTGCAAAATCGCCGCTACGGTCTTTCACTGCTGAGCGGTGCACCCGGCACCGGCAAAACCACCCTGCTGCGTTCGCTCGCTGGCTGGTTGAGCGCCACGCACCTATTCTACTACATTCCGGCCACGCGTTTCTGCAGCGTGGACGCGGGTGAAGTCGTGAAATTTTGGACCGGCGAAAACCAATCCTCCAAACTTCGCAAGGTACTCGTGCTCGAGGATGCCGAAAGCGTGCTCCAACATCGGGCTTCCGACAACCGCGACCAAGTTTCCATGCTGCTCAATCTTACCGACGGCATCATGGGCGACGCTCTCGGTCTGCATATCATTTCCACCATGAATGGCGCGTTGACTGAAGTGGACGGCGCCCTGTTGCGGCCGGGCCGTTTACTTACTCACCGCGAATTTCGTCCGCTGTCGGCTCCGGAAGCGGCTCGGCTCGCTGCGTTCCTCGGTAAACCATTGCCAACCGGCGATACCGTGACGCTGGCCGAATTGTTTGCCAGCGCCCGGCCCAAAATCGCTCCGCCAGCCGAAGATACCCGCCGCAAGATGGGCTTTCACACCGTTACCAATTAATTAGAATCTACCATGAATATGGAAATTAAATCCCACGATTTGATCGCTGCTGGCTGGCCGGAAGGCCGCCGGTTCGGCCACGTTTTGCGCCGCGCCCGCGAACTGGAAAATTCCGGATTGTCGCGCGACGACGCCCTGCTTGCTCTCGAAAAGGAATTTCCCAAATACCTGCCGATGATTCTTCCCCGCGCCGAACCCAGCCCGCTGGCGGAAGCCATCGAGGCCGAAACACCCGAGGAACACGCCAACGTGGCCACGGCCCGCGCGCGCATGCACGAGCTGCTCCATGTGCCGGTCGTAAAGCGCGGCGTGATCATGCCCGATGCCTGCCCGGCCGGCTCCGGTCGTGCGACCATCCCGGTCGGCGGTGGTATTGAAGTTGAGAACGGCATCATCCCCGGAGCGCATTCGGCGGATATCTGCTGCTCCATGTTCGCGACTTTTTTCGCCGCCAATCATCCGCTTGGCGAAATGATGGACCACCTGCAAAAGTCGACGCACTTTGGCGCGGGTGGTCGCCCGCGCGGTGATCAATGGAAATCGGCCGTGCTCGAAGAGCCGGTGTGGAACAACCCGTACCTTTCGGGTTTGCGCGCTCGTGCCCAGGATTTCCTCGGCACGCAAGGCGACGGCAACCACTTTGCTTATATTGGGCGCGTACAATTTTCAGAAGCGCAACGCACGTCGCTGGCCAACGCCGGCCAGACGGATTTGGCGCAATGGATTGAACGCCGGGAAGGCGAATTCCATGTACTCGTGACCCACCACGGTTCGCGCGGCATCGGCGCGGATGTTTACAAACGCGGCCAGGTGGCTGCGCGCAAATGGTGCACGGAAAATGCCAAGGGCATTCCCGACGCCGCCGTCTGGCTGCCAGTTGATTCGCCGGAAGGTTCGTCGTATTGGGATGCGCTGCAATACATCTCCCGCTGGACGCGCGAAAATCACGCGCTGATCCACGAGAAGTTTTTACAACGCCTCGGCCAGCGCGCGCTCGTGCAAATCGGCAACGAGCATAACTTTGTGTGGAAACGCGGTGACGTGTTTTACCACGGCAAGGGCGCCACGCCCGCGTGGCTCGATGGCGAAGGCCGCCCGCAACTCGGACTTATCCCGCTCAACATGGCGCGGGAAATTTTGCTCGTGCTCGGCGCAAACAACGATTCGTTCCTCTCGTTCTGCCCGCATGGCGCGGGTCGCAATATGTCGCGCACCGCCATGCTCGCGCCTTATCGCGATACCGATGGGAAAATTGATCCCGGCCGCGTGCAGCAGGCCTTGGCAGAAACCACTGCAGGCCTCGACATCCGCTGGTATTCGGGCTCACCGGATTTGTCGGAATCACCCTTGGGCTACAAGGATGCCACCAAGGTGAAGGCGCAAATTGCGCGTTTTGGTCTCGCACAAGTGGTGGGTGAAATCCAACCACTTGGCTGTATCATGGCAGGCAATTCACCCGAGCCGCCCTGGGTCCGTGCGCGCCGGGAAAAACAGGCCCGTCACCGAGCTGAGCGACGTGAAAATACCAGCGAGTAAATGTACCGCCTGTGCTAAACAAGCTTGTCGGTGTTCGGACTGGCATTACGCCCAAAGACGGGTATTTACGGAGGATTTTATAGGTATAAAACCCTAGAAATACTTAAATAAATACCGAGTCTCGCATTCCAAATTGCCTCATTGTTAAAATCCTAACCATATTAGGATGTTGCCCGGTCGCGTTGAACCCTTTGAGGAAACACCGCATTACCATGATAAATGCTGCCGTCCACTCCGGGTTTTCCCAGTTGGACAAAATGCCAATTGGGCGCCAGGCAGTGGGGAAGTGCAGGGGACGGGTCGTGGTGGCGATGAAATTGCCCTTCATTGACCTGATTTCGAATTTGCTGGAAAAACTGCTTTGCTACTTTTGCCCCTATCACCTCGCTCGAAAGGATCAGCCATGCTCCTAAAACTCACTGGCAACTGCATCGTCGGCGGGTTGTATCCCGCAAACCCACCCCGGGGTCTGCGCACCTGGTTGATGGCTACTTTTTCCCTCGCCTTTGTTTTAACGAATCCACTCCGGGCCCAAACCGTACCTGACGTTCCAGTCGAGCCCGCCTCCCCCGCCGTCAATTCGCTAAAAACGCTCAGCGTTGAAGAGTTGATGGATATCGAGGTGACCTCCGTTTCCCGCCAGCCGGAAAAACTATTGGATGCGCCTTCCGCCATTCAGGTCATTACCAATGACGACATCGTCCGTTCCGGCGCCAACAGTATCCCGGAAGCATTGCGACTGGCGGATAATCTCGAAGTCGCGCAGCAAAATTCCCACGACTGGAACATCAGTGCGCGGGGCTTCAACACCGACCTGGCCAACAAACTGCTCGTGATGATTGACGGTCGAACAGTTTACACGCCGCTTTTTTCCGGGGTGATCTGGGACGCGCAGGATTATCTGCTTGAGGACATTGACCGCATAGAGGTCATCAGCGGCCCGGGCGGGACCTTGTGGGGTGCGAATGCGGTAAATGGCGTGATTAATATCACGACCAAAAGCGCCAAGGACACCCAGGGTCTGTATGTGGAGGGCGGCGGTGGCTCCCAGCCCGAAGACTTCACGGCGGTGCGCTATGGCGGCAAAATCGCCCCCGACGTGTATTTCCGCGTCTATGGGAAATATACGGACTGGAACAACGAATTGTTAGCCAACGGGACTGCTGCCAACGACGCCTGGAACCAAGGCCAGACCGGATTTCGTATCGACGCTGATCCGTCGCCCGATAATAAATTCGTCGTGTCGGGCGATCTTTATGGCGCCACGGAAAATGTGCAAACCGGCGGCAGTTCCAAAAATGACGGCGGCAATCTTTTGGGCCGCTGGTCGCATACAGTTTCGCCCGACAATGACATGAGCTTGCAGGTTTATTATGATCGGACGCACCTGGCCGAACCCAAACCGGCGGCATTTGCCGAACCGGCGGGAGTTCTGACGGACGACCTGTCTACCTACGACATGGACTTCCAGGATCGTTTTCGCCTCGGCGAGAGCCACAAATTGGTGTGGGGGCTGGGCTATCGCCTAACCGACGACACGGTCGGGGGTGCGCCCACGGTGGACTTTCTGCCGCCTCACCTTCAACAGCATTTGTACAGCGGATTTCTTCAGGATGAAATCAAGCTGCGGGATAATTTGTTTTTCACCTTGGGGACGAAACTCGAACACAATGATTACACCGGCTGGGAAGTGGAACCCAGCGCCCGTTTGCAATGGAATGTAACCACGAAGCAAATGATCTGGGCCGCCGTTTCGCGGGCTGTCCGCACGCCTTCGCGAATTGACCACGACCTCGTGGAGCCCACCGGCCTGCCGGCGCCCTTTCCAGGGAGCATCCTCGATGGCGGAAATGACTTTGAATCGGAAACCGAAATCGCCTACGAAGTCGGCTATCGCGCCGAACTCGGATCCAAAGTCGTCACGTCCCTTTCGGCTTTTTATAACGACTACGATCACATACGCAGTTCTACGCCCGGCCCGGCGGCGCCGCCCTCATTTGGCTTTCCAATTATTTTCCATAATAATCTCGAAGCCGATACCTATGGGCTTGAGTTTACCGCCAATTACCAGGTGCTCGACTGGTGGCGACTGCATGCGGGCTATGATTTGCTTAAAGAAGATGTCCGCGTGAAGCCCGGCGAGGTCGATTTCAGCAATGCACTCAACGAGACGGCCGACCCCGAGCAGCAATGGTCACTGCGTTCCTCCATGGACCTGCCGCAAAATGTAACTTTCGATTCCGCATTGCGGTGGGTCGACACCCTGCACAATAATAACGGCCCGACCCCCGGCACTGTGCCCAGCTATTTTGAATTGGAAGTCCGTCTGGCCTGGCATCCCACCCCGGCGTTTGAATTCTCTATTGTGGGCCAGAATCTTTTGCATTCTCATCATACGGAATATGGATTCCCCGGCACGACGCAGGAACAAATCACCCGCAGCATCGTAGCAAAAGCTACATGGCGTTACTAGACACACAGGCGTTCCGCCGCACCTCGCGCCATTGGTCCCGCTGGGGCTACGGGTTGCTGGCGCTTTTGGTGGCGGTGCTGACCTCTAACCCAGCCACCGGGGCCGACATTATACTGCTGCCCGTCGTCCGTGCGGCTCTGGTAGCCAGCTCAGCGGCCGCTCCCACCGCAGCCAGCGAATACGCGCTCAAGGCGGTTTTTCTGTTTAATTTTACCAAGTACGTGGAGTGGCCGGCCACAGCCTTTTCCGATGCCCAGGCGCCTTTTGTCATTGGCGTGCTCGGCGACGACCCGTTTGGCAGCGTGCTCGATGAAACCGTGCGGGGGGAAAAAGTAAACGGACGCGTCCTCATTATCCGTCACTATAGCAGCAAGGAGGAGATTAAGGACTGCCAGATTTTGTTCATCAGCGCTTCTGAAGCCGGCCAACTCGAGCAAATTACCGCCACACTGAAGGGTCGCAGTGTGCTGACGGTGGGCGATTTTGACAAATTCACCGATCGAGGCGGCATGATCGGACTGACGATGGAAAAAAATAAAATCCATCTGAAGATTAATTTGGAAACCGCGAAAGCCGCGAACCTTACCATCAGTTCCAACCTGCTCCGGGTCGCCGAGGTAACCGGCCACGCGAAGGAATAGCCCGATGCGTTCGCTCAAAGACATCTCCATCCGGCGCAAGCTGATGCTGTCCATCTTTCTGACCAGCATGGTGGCGATGTTGCTCATGCGCGGGACCCTCCTCGTCATGGAGTTCTCGGACTTCAAGAAGACGACCATGCGCCAGCTCACCATGATGGGCGAAGTCATTGCCACCAACAGCAGCGCCGCACTCGACTTTGACAATGCCGACGACGCCCGGCAAATCCTGCGCGCCGTCCAGGCGGACAGCCATATTACCATGGCTGCGCTCTATGATAGAAGTGGGAAACTCTTTGCCACCTACCCCGCCGACCTTTCCCCCGCCGCATTGCCAGCTTCTCCGGGTGAGGACGGCTATCGTTTCGAGTCCTGGCAACTCGCCGGCTTCCAGCCCGTGGTTATGGGCGGTAAACGGCTCGGCACGCTCTACCTCAAGTACGAAGCAAACACCGTCATGGCATCCTGGCTCAGCCTGTCCCTCCGGGTTGCGCTGGGCGAGATGGTGCTCATCCTCGTCCTGACTTATGCCGTGTCCCGCTTATTACAGCGGCAGATTGCGGGCCCCATCCTTGATCTTGCCGAAACCGCGCGCGCTGTTTCTGAGCGCGGAGACTTTTCCCTGCGCGCCATTCCGCAGGGCCGGGACGAAGTCGGCCGGCTGACCGCCGCGTTCAACCAGATGCTCACGCACATCCAGGCCCGCGACGCACTGTTGAGTGCGAGTGAAGCCCGCTTTCGCCATCTCGTGGAAGGCGTCAAAGATTACGCGGTGTTCATGTTGAATCCAGCAGGCCGGGTCATGACGTGGAACGCCGGCGCTGAGCGACTGAAGGGATATCAATCTGAGGAGATTGTTGGCCAAAACATGGCGCTTTTTTATGAAGCAGACGACCGTGCCCAGCATAAGCCGGAACTCGCGCTGAAAACGGCCGCTGAAGCAGGCCGCTCGGAGGACGAGGGCTGGCGGGTGCGCAAAGACGGCTCGCGGTTTTGGGCCAATGTGATCATCGCCGCGATGCGGGACGAAGCGGGCGAGCTGGCCGGCTTTGCAAATGTGACGCGCGACATGACCGAGCGCAAACAGATCGAGGCGAAGATACTGCAGATGAATGCAGAGCTGGAACAACGCGTCATCGAGCGTACCGCCCAATTGGAAGCCGCCAACCGCGCCAAAAGCGATTTCCTCGCCAGCATGTCGCATGAGCTCCGCACGCCACTCAACGCCATCATTGGCTTTTCTGAAATGCTGAGTGATGGCAAACCTGGCGCGTTGAACCCGAAACAATCGCAGTACATCAAAAATGTCCTCAGCAGCGGAAAACATCTGCTCGTGTTGATTAACGATGTTTTGGATCTGGCCAAGGTCGAAGCGGGTAAAATGGATCTCTACCCGGAACCTTTTTCAGTGCAGCGGGCCATCGAGGAGGCTTCCCGGCTCGTTGCCCCGATGGCTCAAAACAAAAATCTGACCATCCAGCTGCAGGTGAATCCCGCCGTCGACGAGGTAACCCTCGATTTGCAAAAATTCAAACAGGTGCTGTTCAATCTGCTTTCCAACGCCGTAAAGTTTACTCCCGAAGGCGGTCGTATCGATATTTCTGCCAGCCCTTGCCAAGAATCGCGGCTGGAATTACGCGTGCGCGACACCGGCATTGGCATCAAGCCGGAGGATCTGGAAAAGCTTTTCCGGGAATTCAACCAACTTGATTCCGGCCTGTCGCGCCAATATTCGGGCACGGGCCTGGGCCTGGCGCTAACCAGACGCATCGTCGAACTTCAGCAGGGCACCATCCGCGTGGAGAGTGTGCCCGGTCAGGGCAGCACATTCATCGTCGAACTTCCACGAGTAATCGAAAAACGGATTACATGAGCACTCTCGCCACTATTCTTATTATCGACGACAACGTGATGAATCTGGTCGTGGCCGCCGACGTGCTCGAATACGCCGGGTATGCAGTCATCCGTGCAGAAAGCGCGGGCGAAGCCGAAGCGATACTCAAGAACACGAAACCGGCCCTTCTATTGATGGACATTCAAATGCGCGGCATGGATGGCCTCACCTTCACGCGGCATTTGAAGGCCGACCCCGCCTACCGGCAAATTCCCATCGTCGCCCTCACCGCTTTTGCCATGAAGGGTGACGAGCAAAAAGCCTACGATGCCGGCTGTGACGGCTATATCACCAAACCGATCGATACGCGCAAATTCCCCGGCCAGGTCGCTGAAATCCTTCAACGCAACGCCGCGCCTAAGGGCCTGCAGACCATCCGCCCTCTGCCACCAAGTCGTTGACGAGATTTAGGGTCACCCCACCGTAATCCACTGTAACGACGCTAATTCGCCTTTTGTCTTTAAGATAGCCTCCGCGGGTCGAAAACCTACAATGGCGGGTTTCGCTACCCCACCCCTCATGGGACCTTTAGGACGATCACTTTTTGACCCGCGCACACCCGCGGGAAAGCTGTGGCTGGTGGCCATTGCCCTCGGGCTGCTCACCTATCTCGCGTATGCCAATTCCTTTAGCGCCGGGCTGGTCCTCGACAACGGTGTCGTCATCGGTGACGACCCGCGCATTAAAGTGTGGAATGCAGACAACTTGGAGTTAATCAGAACGCGTAATTACTGGTGGCCGATGTTCGAGAGCGACTTGTACCGCCCACTGACCACCTATAGTTACCTGATTAATTATGCCGTGCTGGGCAATGGGCAAGAGCCGCTCGGCTACCATGTGATAAATTTCCTGCTGCATTGGGCGAATGTCGTGCTGGTGCTGGTCATCGTCCAACGGCTATGCGGACGGTTGGCGCTGGCCGCCCTCGCCGCGGCCATCTTTGCCATCCACCCCATCAATATTGAATCCGTGACGAACATCGTGGGCCGCGCGGATTTACTCGCGACTCTTTCCATTCTCCTCGGCGGCTGGTGTTATATGCGGGCGGGGGAGGCCACCGGCCTGAATAAAGTTCTCTGGCTGGCCGGCATGGGTCTAAACGCGTTGTGGGGCGTGTTTGCCAAGGAAAGTGCGCTGATGATTTTTGCGTTCGTGTTTCTTTATGACTTGGTCTGGCGCTGGCCAAAACTGACTGGCGATACATTCCTCCGACGTCTGGGGCAATCCGCGTGGGAATTTGGCGTCAAGGGCTATACTGGCATCTTGCCAGCGCTAATTGCCCTGCTGGTCGTCCGCTATCGGATGTTTTCCAAGTCGCCGGTTTTTGGACAGATTTTCGTGGACAATCCTGTTTCCAATCCAGACAGCTGGCTTTCAGGAAAACTCACCGCCATCAAAGTTATTGGCCGTTACCTGCAATTGCTCATTTTTCCCCGTACGCTCTCCAGCGAATACTCCTACAACCAAATTCCGCTCTACGGCCAGCCCGGCCACGGCGCGGAAGATCTGGAAGCCTGGGTGGCGTTGATCGTGGTGGCGGGGCTCATCGGGCTGGCGGTCTGGTACTGGCGCAAACAACCCCTGTTTACCTGGGGGGTCGGTTTGTTTTTTTTAATGCAATTGCTGACCGCCAATTTGATTTTCCCCATCGGCAGCATCATGGGCGAACGGTTTCTCTACCTGCCCTCCGTGGGTTTTGCCGTGATGGCAGCGCTCTTCCTATTTTGGCTGGTCGGTTTCCTCGCCCGTCAACTGGACCTGGGCCCGCGCAGCGCTACATGCTTGACGACCCTGCTGGCCGCCGTGGTCTTGGTCTCACTTGGCTTACGTTCCTACCAGCGCAATTTCGACTGGCAGGATGATCTGTCGCTATGGCACAGCGCCGTGGAAAACGCGCCAAACAGCTTCAAGAGCTACAAAGGTTATGCCACAGCCATCTGGGCGGATGCCTTGAAAAATTATCCGCAGGACAAAATCAAAAGGGAGGCGAAACTCGACCAGGCCATCGCCGTGAGTGAAACCGGTTTGCATATTTTGGACACCCCGCTGCTGCCCATCGACAAGGAAGACAACACGCTCTTTCAGGATATGGGCAACTACTACAGCTACAAAGGCGACTTTTTACGCGACCGCCAGCAACCCGAAGAAGCCCGGATTTTTTACCAAAAATCCCTGGCGGTCCTCTTGCGTGCCCAAGCCGTCGACCATTGGGTCAACGACACCTCCCGCCAAGCCGCCCTGGCCCATGGCCGTCTGGCCAAAGAAATACCCGATGTAGGCAATTACCACGTCTACCTCTTTCTCGAACAAACCTACGAGCGGCTCGAAGACTGGCCGCATGCAGAGGAGGCGGCCCACTACATTGTTTTGTTAAATCCAACTCTGGAAGTCGGCTACCGGCTGCGGGGAGTGGACTTGTTTTACCAACATAAAATTCGCCCCGCGCTCATCCAGTTCATGGCCGCCGGCTTGCTGGACAATACTGATAACGCGGCCTGGCAGGCCGCCGCCACCTGTTTTCAGCTCATGGGTGTGCCCCCAAGCGTCTTGCGCCGCCAGGGGGACAACAATGTGCTCGATGACCAAAACCCCGAGGTGCGGGAAGATTTGAACGACACGTGTGTGGCGATCGTGCAGCAGTTTCTGGAATCCAAGCAATTTGATAACGCCGTCGCCCTGCGCGATCGGTACATCAAAGATTTACGCGTTCCCGCTGACCGTTTTCCCAAGTTTTAAAAGCCCCATCGATTGCCAGGCACTTTAAAACCTTCCCGCCTTAAGAAACTGAGGGTTCGATAGGTGCGCTCGCGGAAGTCTCATGCCAGACCCGCACGACTTGCACCCAGGAGTGATCTTCATCCCAGCGCTCGGTCACCCCACCCGCACCGGCATGGGGCGGCGCCAGTTTGGCCGCCGGCAGTAATAACGTTTCCACCGATACGACGCGAAAGCCCGCCGTTGCCAGCCACTGGTTCGCGCGCTCAACCACTGAGGCAATTGCCTCCCATTGTGCTCCCGCTGAACCGCGCGCAGGCGCCATTTGCCGGGGTAGGAAATCTCGAAAGGCTAAAGGCATGGGTGGACGTTGACAGCTTCCTGCGCAGATTTCGAGTGTGGAATTTAAAATCCCCTTTTCCCTATTTCATCCTTCATCCCTCATCTTTCATCCATTATTGTCTCACCATGGCGCGGCTGACTTTGGTAACCTTCAATATTGCCCATGGACGAGGCCTGTCGCTCTATCAAGGCTTCCATAGTGCCAAGGGCATCCGGCTAAATCTCGCGCGCATCGGTGCCATGCTGGCCGAAACGAAGGCCGACATCGTTGCGCTGCAAGAGGTGGACGAGGATTCGCACTGGAACCAGCGCATCAATTTACTCCAGTCCTTGCGTGAGGCCGCGGGTTTTCCGCACGCATACATGGGTGTAAACAACCGCCGCTGGGGCCGCAAACCCCTCGCCTATGGCAATGCCATCCTCTCCCGTCACCCCGTGCGTTTTTGGGAAAATAATCCCTTTGGCACCGCCATGCTCGGCGAAAAGGGTTTTTTGTACGCAGAAGTCGAAATCGCCGGCCATGCTCTGCCGATAATTAATCTACACCTCGATTACCGCTCGCGCGCCCGGCGCATTCTTCAGGTAAAACAAATTATCGAATTCCTGCGCCAACGCCCCCACCCCGACTGCCCGATGAAGCGTCCGGTCTGTCCGATAATCTGCGGCGATTTCAACACCCACTCCCGCCGCGTGGGCGACGCTGTGCGCCATTTATTCGACGCCCTGCTTACCCATGGCGAATACGAAATCTGGCCCCATCCATTGGAAAAAACCTTCCCCGCCCACCTGCCCAGCCGCGGCATTGATTTTATTTTCCTCCCGAAACCCTACCGCGCCCACCGCTGCGAAGTGCCCAAGGAATATTTATCAGATCATTGCCCAGTGGTGCTCGAGATTGAGTTTGAAGAGTAAGCCGCGCAAATTATTTTGTGGCGGCGTATTGCCAAGCCCAGCTTTCATCGGAAAAAGTGGCGGTCCATTTCCCGTCGTTGTCTTTTTCATTCCAGCCAACCGCTGCGAGCATGTAGCGACCATTCGCTGTGCGCTGGTAATGCAACGGCTTGCCTGAAACCACATCGTTTGGCACCTTCGCGATAAATTGCGGCACCAATTCATCGAGCGTGGCCGGATAATCTCCCTGGACTATTTTAAACCGCTCCAACGCACAGGCCACGACGGCCTCATCCAGCCCGCTTTGCGCCTGGGCAAATTTATAAAGCTCTTCTGAATTAAACGAGGCCACCCCAACAATCGAATCGACCAGTCGCTGGGGATGGAGAATGACGCTCGCGCTAGTTGCCCGCTGACCCGCTTCCTCACTTGCGCGCCGGGCAGCCTGTATCGCGGGTAGATTAATTCTTCGCAATGAGGCCTCTACACAGGGAGCGATGTCTTCATCGTCATGTCGGCTGACGTCAAGTTCCGCCTGAGTCCATATATAATCCGGTACCACGGCTAGAATATCGCCTAAAGAAAAAGTATTCAGGTGCCACTGTTTTTTGAAAAATTTGTACCGATTGGCGATGCTTTGCTGCTTCAGCCATTCAATAAAAACGAAATCAATATTCTGGCCGGTCTGCCGCACTTGCTGGTACTGCGCAAACAGATCGATCTTCTGCATTTCCTGCTGGAGCACGGCAAGCTGGGCGGCATTCCAACGGTTGGCCGCAAGCCCTTCCCAAACCACCTGTAAAGTGCTTTTCCGTAAAACATCTCCCGTAAACCATGGTCCGTTATAAGATGGCTCATCTTTGTCAGCCTGCGCCATTCGCAAAATTGTGATCGCATCGTCCAGCGCCGGTTGATTTTGCCCGGCATTGAGTTCAGCCAGCGTCCGCAATTCATAAATCCGCGAAAGCAACGCTAACGCAGTTTCCGGGGTTACCCGCCTGGCCACTGGTCCCGGACGATCATATTGAACTGAAAAGCGCGAATACGGCTTCCGACTCGCTGAACTAATTTCTGCCACGTCTGCATCGTATTTCTTCAATGCTACGAACATATCCGGTTGCTGAAAATACGCCGCCCATTGTGATAAATCCACTCGTTCCCCTTTTGCCCAGGCGCCAAAACCAGTCGCGGGAAATGGCTTGGGGACATCATTTTTCTGGACTTCCAATGACAGCCGACTTTCAAAAGCTTCCTTATATTTGCCATCCGTATAAATTGGCTTCAGCAACGGCGACATCATGAAGTTCTGGTCGTCCGCCAAGGGTGGCAACGCCGGTTGTGTAATGTTAAAAACTTTCCCGCGTGCGCGTGCCTCTACCTGGTATTTTTCCCACGCTTTGCCGGTGATATAGTTTTCCACGGCGATGAAAAGCGCTCCAAGCGTCATCAAGCTTACCAATATAAAAAATATCGGTCGCAAACACAGCCGCAGAATGCGAAACGGAAATCGTCCCCAGCGGAAAAAAGTCGGGTATTTATCAGCCAGGTTCATGGTTTAAGCAATTTGAGATTGTTCTGCTTTACGTGGAAACAAACACGCTCCGGGTGAAACGGCTTTCATTGCAGGCGCTGGCGTAGTCGCCACTACTTTTTCTTTCGGAAAAAATTCATCCGTACTACGACGGCGTTCATTCCATAGCGCCACCATTTCATCCACGCTAGCTGCTGGCTCATTCCCAGGTGTCAAACTCCGTCCTGGTTTCGCAGCAGAATTTAAAATGAAAACGGCCATCCACATGGCCGCCAGCGCGCCCCACGCATAGGGCGACGGCCATAGCCAGACGTGCAACCAACTGCGCGGTGCAGCTGGCCTCGACGGTTTCCGTGCTTCAGCGAGGATATCCGCGCGCCATTCCGGCGGCACGGTGCGCAGCGGTTGGTTTTTTAGGAATTGTTCGAAGTCGTCCATGGGCTTTTGATCTCGTTGTAAAGAGGACGCAGTTGCGCCCGCAATTTGTCTATCGCATAGCGGTAGCGGCTGGCCGCCGTGTTGGGCGAAAGGTCCAGCAGCTCTGCGATTTCCTCGAAAGTGAGTTGCTCCCACAATTTCAAGTGGGCCACGGCGCGTTGTTCCGGCGGCAGTTCCGCCAGCGCTTTTGACAAGGCCTGCCTAAAGCCTTCTTCGTCCGCCCGAGTACTGGCGGCAAACGGATGACCTTCGCTGGTTTCGCCCGCTGCCGTCTCCCCAACCTTTTCACGGGTAGTGCGCCGGCGCATCAAGTCAATCGCCTGGTTATGCGCGAGTCGCAGCAGAAACGCCCGCTCACTACGTACACCGTCCAGTAGTTGCGGTCTGGACGCCATGCGGCGAAACACCTCCTGCAACACATCGCGGGCGTCCGCCTCCCGCCGGGTCAGGTTGATGGCATACCCAAACAATGCCGCGGCATGGTCGTCGTAGAGGCGGGCGAGGTCAACCGGCATGGGTCCTTTTATAACAGACGCCCCGCGAGAGGAATCTTGTTTAAAATAAGGGGTTTGATTGTGACAAATGTTACATTTGTGCCGATTGGGTCAATTTCCCTTGCCGAGACGTGATTAGGAATCATAACTCATCCCCCCGCCTTGTATTTCAAGTCCCATGACTGCCGCATCCGCCAAACGCCCTTCCGCCGCCCAGCCGGAGGCTGAATCGCTCGACGCCCTGCGCCGGCGCGAGAGCGTGCGCAATGGGTTGATTCGTATCGGTCGGCGAAAGGCAATGGAGGCCCTGCAGCGGATCGAGCAGCCCAAAAAAGCCGACCGCACTGAGGACATTCACTTTGTGCGCGTGCAATGCAAGCGCCTCCGCGCCTTGCTGCGTTTGCTCAAGCCCGTTACCAATGTCGAAGCGGTGCAGCGCGAAAACACCCGCCTGCGCGATGCCGGGCGCGCCTTGTCCGGCTTTCGCGATGCATTTGTGGCCGGCGAAACTTTCCAGCGCGTGTTCGAGGGCGCCGCCCCCCGCCACATGCGCGATGCCTCGCGCCTGCTCGCCATGAAACAGGCCCACACCAAAAGCAAACAAGACCTCGACCTCGCGTTGAAGGAATGTGCAAAAGCGCTTCACCACATCGCTGACGAATTCCGCCAACTGCCCTTTTCCTCGCGTGGCTGGGCAGCCCTCGCCCCTGGCCTGGAAAAGTCCTACCGCCGCGCGCGCAAAGATTATGAGCGCTGTGCCGACCATGACACCAGTCACCTCGGTGAATGTTTCCATGACTGGCGCAAGGGCGTCAAGGAACTGACCTACCAATTGGAAATTTTTGAGAACGTGGATAACAAGGACCTCCGCCAGTTGCGCAAAAATTTTCGCCGCCTCGGTTCCCTGTTGGGCGAGGACCACGACCTCGTCGTCTTTGCGGAACACGTCCGCGAGCGCGAAAAACACTACGCAGGCCTGGCCAACTTCCGCCCGGTGCGCAAACGCCTGCGCAAACGCCTGAAAGAATTGCGCGCCAAGGAATTTGACCTCGCCCGCAAACTGCTGGCCGACAAACCACGCGTGTGGCTGCTCTCCCTGTCCGATTGCTGGAAGTTGTGGAAAAATCCCGATGCCGGCGATGTCGTGCTCACGATTGAACAAGTCGAGCTGCCCGCCGCCAGCCCGCGCTCCCTCGGTGCGACGTCGTTGCCGGCTACGGTTTAGCGCCGATTGTCGTCACCACGCCGTCGGGTGTGATTTTGCGAATTGCTCCATTATCGGAGTCCGCCACGAACACATTGCCGTCTTTGTCCACGGCCAAACCGCGCGGCCCACTGAAACGTGCGATATCGCCCTTGCCATCTGCCGTGCCTGTCTCACCGATTTTCCCGGCCAAAGTCGTCACCGTGCCGTCAGGTGTGATTTTGCGGATGGCATTGCTGTCGGTATCCGCCACATAGACATTCCCCTTGCTGTCGACGGCAATACCGCGCGGCGCGGAAATAATCGCCTTGGCGCCGATACCGTCCTTGCTCGTTGACCCCGTGACCGTCGCCTCACCAGCCAAAGTCGTGGTCGTGCCATCGGGCATAATTTTTCGCACGGTGCCAAACATTTCGTCGGCAATATAAATGACACCCTTGTCGTCGATCGCAATGGCCCGCGGCGCACCAAAACGAACTACCGCGCCCTTGCCGTCGACCGACTTCGCTTCGTCGGTGCCGGATTTTCCCGCCAAAGTGCTGACCACGCCATCGACAGAAATTTTGCGCACCAAATTGTTATGCGTGTCGGCCACAATAATATTTCCCTTCGCATCGAGCACCAGACTCGTCGCTCCATTGAAGCGTGCCGTGGCGGCCGGACCATCGGTATCGCCCATCGCGCCGTCCTTGCCTGCCAGGGTGGTCACTTTGCCATCAGCGGCAATCTTGCGGATCGTGTTGCTGTCGGCATCGGCTACATAAACATTGCCGTCCTTGTCCACGGCCACCCCCGTCGGCGTCGCGATGTCGATACTCCCCAGCTTCACGCCCCGGCCTTGTTGGTCGATTTTATAAATAGCGCCATCCGATACATCGCCCACATAAAGATGCCCGTCTTTGTCGATGGCCAAGCCACGCGGATTCGCAATGGCGATCGGCTTGTCCGACACGGTTTTCGGAGCCGGAGCTGGTGGTGGCGCATCCGCCGCCTGCACAAAGGAAACCAGCGCCAGGAGACAAAAAATGTGGGGTAATTTCATGGTGGTTTTCGGTATGACCACTTTAACCAGCCAGCGCAAGCCAGACCCGGCCAAAACGCTGGTGGGTAAAAATGTCTCTATCGACTATCTTTTTTTCAGAAAGTGGAGTATACTCACTCTCTTCGCGTTACACAAATGAGGCAAAAAGTCTCTACTTAATTTATTGAAAATCAATAACTAAGCTTAACATAACGCCAATTTTCCATGCGCCACAGCATCCTCATTGTCGATGACGAAAAACATACACGTGATGGCCTCGCTGCTGCCTTGGAGAACGAATTTGAGATATTCCAAGCCGGAGATGCCGAAGAGGCTTTTCGCTACTTGGAGGCCGAGACTTTTGCCGTCGTATTGACCGACTTGCGCATGGCTGGCAAGTCGGGACTCAAGGTCATCGAAAAGGCGCTCCAAATGCCCTACCACCCCGTCTGCATCATGATGACGGCTTACGGCAACGTCGAAACCGCCGTCGAAGCCATGAAGCGCGGCGCGTATGATTTTCTGACGAAGCCTGTCAGCCTCGAAAAACTGGAAATTTTAATCCACCGCGCCTTGCAGTCCCGCCAGTTGGTGAAGGAAAACACCACCCTGCATGACCGGCTCGACAAACACTACGGGTTCCAGTCCATCGTGGGCAATTCGAAGGCGCTGCAAACCGTGCTCGACCAGGTCAAGCAAGTCGCGCCGACCAAGGCGAGCATCCTGCTCGTCGGCGAAACCGGCACCGGCAAGGAACTGCTGGCGCAGATGATCCACCAAAACAGTCCGCGCGCCCGCGGGCCGTTTATCCCCGTGCATTGCGCCGCGCTGCCCGCCAGTCTGCTCGAAAGCGAATTGTTCGGCCACGAGAAAGGCGCCTTCACTGGTGCGTCCGAACGCCGCATCGGTCGCTTCGAAGCAGCCGACGGTGGCACCCTCTTCCTCGATGAAATGGGCGAGCTGGATATTTCCACCCAGGTAAAGCTGCTGCGTTTTTTGGAAACGCGCAGCTTTGAACGCCTCGGCAGCAACAAGCCCATCCACGTCGATGTCCGGCTCGTCTGCGCGACGCATCGTGATTTGGCGGACCTCGTCGCCAAAGGCGCATTCCGCGAAGATTTGTTTTATCGCCTGCATGTGGTGCCCATCCGCCTGCCCGCGCTCCGTGAGCGCGCGGAGGACATCCCTGTGCTGCTCGACCACTACCTGCGCCACTTTGCCAAGGAAAACAGCACCACTGCACCACGCCTTACCCCCGGCGGGCTGGCCGCGCTGCAACGCTACGCCTGGCCCGGCAATGTGCGCGAGCTGCGCAATTTTTGCGAAAACGCCGTCGTCATGCGCAAGGGCGGAGAAATCTCCGAATACGACCTTGATCCGAAATTCACTGGCGCTGCGGCTCCTCTAATATCAGGCCAATCAACCGGCACGACGGCCGCTGCGCCCGTGCGCAATACTCTCTCCAAAGAAGAAAACGAAAAACGCCTTTTGCGCTCGGCGTTGGTCGAAGCCCGCGGCAACCGCACCAAGGCCGCGGAGCTCATGGGCATCTCCCGCCGCACCCTCCACCGCAAAATCGCCGAATGGCCGGAACTGGATACAGGTTCTTAATTGAACTGTCCGGAATTGTCTTATTGGTAAAACTCAAAGTAACTTTAAAATCCGACTTTTTCAATTGCTGGACTGGCTTGGTGATACGTCGAAGCCTGCATCGCATCAGCTCGGATTGAACCGACCTCGATCAAATTTTCGGAATCAACGTATTCACCATCCCGCTCCGCATCGTCTTGTCCTTGCAGCGTGCCAAACCGCCGCACTTGCGGCCACCATGCCGCCACTCCCACCACCACCAGAATCGCGCCCACGCCGCCACCCACTACAGAAAGCACCGGGCCAAACATGGTGGCGGTAAGGCCGGATTCGAGCGAACCCAGTCCATTGGATGCCGAACTGAACAACGATTTGACCGCCGAAACCCGGCCGCGTATGTCGTCTGGAGTCATTATCTGCACCAGGGTTTGGCGGATAATTACGGAAGTATTGTCGCACACTCCTACAAAAAAAGAGACAAATCATCGAGAGCAGGAAATTCTGCGATATGCCGAAGCCGATGGTCGCCACCCCAAAACCTGCCACAGCCAGCAGCAATGTGCGGCCTGCCCGCTGAAGCGGTGGGAAGTGCGCCCACGCAACTCCGATGACGCAAGCACCCAGGCCCGGTGCTGCGCTTAGCCAGCCCAGCCCTGCCGGTCCGCAATGTAAAATGTCCTGCGCAAACATCGGCAAAAGTGCGATCGCTCCACCAAATAACACGCCAAACAGATCCAGGGTAATCACGCCGAGAATAACCTCCGTGTCCCACACAAATTTCACCCCGGAAAAAAATGAGCGCGTGCTCAGTGGCTCCCAAACCCGGGGCTCCGCCGTGACTTTAACTGGAAGCAAAAACAACCACTGGCCCAGTTGGCCCAAGGCCGCCAGAAAATAGACCAGGGCGCAAGGAGCCGGCGAAGCTGGAAAATAAAGCTGCACAGCCGCGATCAAAAGGCCTGCCAGTGCCCGGCCGGCGATATTTGAACTTTCCACCACCGTGGTATTCCAGCCCACCGCATTAAAAAAAGTTTTAGCCGGCACCAGTTGCGGTACCAGCGCCTGTTTGACTGGTTGGTTGATCGAACGAACTATGCCATTAAAGAACAGCAGTGCCAGCATGAGGGGCACATAGGGGGCGTCGAAGTGCGATTGCTCAGGCCGAAATACATGGAACAGTCCCGCCAGGGAAGCGAGCAGCCCATTTCCCAATCGCAAAATTGTCCAATTGGGAATTTGGTTTTGAAAAAGACTGACGCAGCCCAACCCTGCTGCGGACAGTCCCAGCAGCAACTGGTCCAACAAAAGAAGTTTTTTGCGATCGAAATGATCCACCAGCCGCCCGGAGGGAATTGCCAGGAGCAAAATGGGCAATGTCTGGCACAATCCAGCCAGACCCAACACCAAAGCTGAATGGGTCGCCAGATAAAGTTCCCAACCCACGGCGAGGCCCAGCATCTGCATTCCGATGGTCGCCAGCAGATTTCCGCAGAGGTAGGATCGAAAGCCTGCCACGCGCAGCGCGGCATAAGGATCGTTCTTGAATTTTGAAGTGCTTGCCATTGCTCGATTCGTTACGAGCAACCTTAGCAACAGTCATGTTACGGAACTGTTACAGAACAAAAGTATTTTTGAGAAAATGAAAGATTACCGCATGATTACGAATGAATTGCAAAAGCCGGGAGGCGCTCGACAAGCGCCTGACCGCAGTTACAGCGCACTAATTATTCCGACAATACATTACCCTCCGGGCCTCCCCAGGAAAAGCATTGCCCTGCGCAGGGCTAAATTTATCTTTGTTTATTAATTACCCCACCCCACTTCCTCATGTTGCGCCAACTTTTCTGGATTCTGCTGGCTTGCAGTTGGTCTATTACCCACGCGGCGGATGCATCTGCCCCAACACCGCCGGCGGCCAGCACACCGGTCGCCAGCGATAGCGCCAAAGCGGTCGCCGCCACTCCTGTAACTCTAGTTGCCTGTTATCGCGGCATGCTGGGAAGCTATGGCAAGGATTACCCCTTTTATATTTTGTCCATTCCGGATGGATCCAATGTCTGGGGCGACTTTATCAAAAAGACTTTAAATGGAAAATTTGACGTTATAAACAAAGCGCCGCAGCAGTTCACCGCCAGCGGCAAATTTTATTTGCCAAAGAAGCTCAAATTGAGCGTCGAAGCAGGCCGTGCAGTGAACGTCACGATTGATAAGCTGGGAGTCGACCTGTCCAATTACGGGAAAACCAACAGCGCGGTTTTCGAGTTGGATGCGGGTTTGCATGCGATTAAAGTGGACGTGATAAATAATGGCGGACAATTGCCCGAGTGCAGCGTCAAGATCACGGATCCTACTGGAAAGTTTGAATGTCCAATATTCATCACTGAAAGCGATGTTACTGATTTTTTGAAAACACTGCCGCAAGGAGCAAATGAACTATCCGCCTGGGATTGGAAGAAAGCCAAACTGGATTTTAAACTGACCAAGTGATCGTTCGGGGTGATTTTTATAATTTGTCGGACCTAAAGGCGTTCTTAAGGGTCTAAATTGGGCTGGGCTGCTCCCATTACCCTTCGGGCCTGCCCAGGAAAAAGCATTGCCCTGCGCCGGGCTAAATTTATCTTTGTCTATTCGGCACTCCGCCCGCCTTTCACCATGTTGCGCAAAATTTTCTGCATTCTGTTGGCCAGCGGCTGTGCCTTGACCCATGCGGCAGATGCGCCCACCCCCGCAGCGCCAGCGGCGAGCACCCCTGCGGCCACTCCGGCCACTACAGACACCGCCAAGGCCGCCGCCTCTGGCATTGTCCGCGTTGGCGGGTCGGACTTGCTGCAAACCGCATTGGGCGAGCCCTTGTCGCATTACGTCCGCCAATACCACCTGAATGTCGCGGTGGACATGCTCGGTTCCGTGCCGGCGCTGGCTGGGCTCAAGAGTGGCAAAATCCAAATCGCCATTATCGCTGCACCAGTTGGCCAGCGGCCCGCGCCGATTGACTACAAGGTCATCCCGCTTTGCTTTCAGGTCGATTACCTCGTGGTCAATAATCAAAACCCGATCAACACCCTTAACCTCCGCCAAATCGCGGACATTTTTGGCTCAGTTCAGCAGGATGCCTCCTACTGGGGCCAATTGCAGCTCACGGGCGACTGGGTTTCACGGCCAGTCATCCCCTACACGACCAGCGCCGACGACGGCGTGGTGCTCGAATTATTTAAAAACCTCATCCTCGGCCACCAAAACTTGAAAGTAACTGCACGGCAGGCCAAGACTTCGGCGGAATTGGTTACCGCCATTGGAGATAATCCCAACTACATCGGCGTCTGTGGCTATGACCCCGGCGCACCGCTCAAGGTGCTGATTATTTCTTCCGACCAGACTTCGACGACCACCGCCCGCGCTCTCGTCGTCAACGCGAGCAAGGGTGCCTTTGCCCCCAACCCGGATACCGTTTTTAAAGGCGACTATCCTTTGCGCATGCCCTTTTACCTCGTTTTCAAACCCGCCGACAAAGACCGGGTGATGCCGATCCTGCGCCTGCTGCTCAACGACGACTACGCCAAACACCTCGCCGACGAGCATTTCATGCCCGTGCCCAGCACCGAGCGCGCCCGGTCGTTGCTTGAGCTTGACAATTCACCCTGACCACCCCAAATTAACCCCTCGCCGCCAATTTGGGCGGCACCTGGCTACCCCAAAGCCGGGAGGAAAACGCGAGCGTAGCTCAGATGGTAGAGCACGACCTTGCCAAGGTCGATGTCGAGGGTTCGAATCCCTTCGCTCGCTCCATTTTTAAAAAAATGGATGCAACTGGCTGGCAGTGAAATTAATTCATCGTACCCGGTTTGAGCGGACTCGCTTTCGACTTGGGACTAAAATCAAGTTCCGGATGCAGTTCATTCAGGATCGGTTTTTCCAAACCCGCCAGGGATGGCGTGGCGGGGCCGGTCAGATCCAAAACGATTACTTCGTTTTGACCGGATTTCAACCAGGCGCCGGGGAGATAGGCGGTTTGCGTCGGCCCGATATTCCAGAACCGCGCCACGCAATGGCCATTGACCCAAACCACGCCTTTACCCCACGAGTGCAAATCGAGAAACGTATCGGCGGGTTTTTCGACGTTGAAACTGCCATGCCAAAAGGCTGGGCCGGTTGCTAAACTGTTTTTCCACTTCAACCCCGCCAGCATCGGTGCCTCAAGTCCTAGCGGATAGACCTGCCACTGGGTTGGCTGGATGGCGTTATCTCCAGAAATCCGCAAATCCGCCAGGCCTTTGCGGTCACTAATTTCCTTGCCGTAGTTAGTATGGCCCATCGCCTCGACCAGAATGTCCAATTGAGCCGCGGCGGCACGGGCGGGCAGGTCAATCGATTTAAGCGCATAGCGCCGATCCCAGACACCGATTTGTTTCCCATCGAGATACACCCAGGCAAAGTCGTGCGCGTGGCCAACCGTGAGCGTCGCTGCCGGTCCCGCGGCCACTGTGGTGCGATAAAGCATGCAGCCATGGCCCTGGTCATACGATTCCATATTGTGCAAGCCATCGGCGGCGATGGGTGCGGGCAAGTTGTCAAATAGCGGCGCGGATTCGGTCAATGTAAACGGCGCAATGGCCCGCACCGCGTTTGCCTCCGGTGGTTCGGGCAGCGTCTCGCCCGGTTTAAGGTATTTCGTGATCAACGCGCGGGTTTCGTTAAACTTGGGGGTAACCCAGCCGGCCTCGCTGATGGGAGCGTCGTAGTCGTAACTGCTGGTGTCCGGCTTGAAAAGAAATCCGGCGCCGGGATGGTCCGCCCCGGACCACAGGCCGAAAGATGTTCCGCCGTGCGCCATGTAGATGCTGAATGAAGCCCCTTGTTTTAGCATGTATTCCAAATCTGCGAGGTAGCGGGCGTTGTCGCCGATATGATGCTCCACGCCCCAGGTGTCGAACCAGCCGGGGTAAAATTCGCCGCACATCAACGGGCCAGTGGGCTGCACCGCGCGCAGGGCGGCAAAACCTTTTTGCGGATCCTTGCCGAAATTCACCACTTGAAAAAGATCGCTGCGCAGTCCGTTCTTTAAATCACCGGTTGGGTCACAGGCAAATAGCGGCACGTTGAATCCCGCATCCAGCACAGCTTGCCGAATCTGACCCATATAGTTCGCGTCCTTGCCGAAAGAACCGTACTCGTTTTCGACCTGCACCATCAAGATGGGGCCGCCCTTGGTGATCTGCTGCGGGCCCAGGACGCGGCCAACTTCCTTCAACCATGCCGAGGCGGGAGTTAGAAAAGCCGGGTCGGTCGTGCGCAACTTGATGTCTGGATTTTTCAACAACCACCACGGCAAGCCACCGCCATCCCATTCGGCGCAGGCATAAGGCCCTGGACGTAGAATGACCCACAAGCCTTCCTGCTGGGCCAGGCGGCAAAATTCAGCGGCATCCGCCTGCCCAGACCAGTCAAAATGGCCCGGTTCCCATTCATGAAAGTTCCAAAACAGGTAGGCGCAAACGGTATTCAATCCCATCGCCTTGCACATTTGCAGCCGCTGGCTCCACTCTTCGCGTGGGATGCGGGCAAAATGAATTTCGCCGCAGCGAATCTGGAATGGCTGGCCGTCGAGCAGGAAATCATTCTCGCCGACGCTGAAGGTGTGCGCCGCCGTGACCGGCTGCGCTTGGGTCTGGGCCAATGAACTGGCGCAAAAAATTAAAATTGCCAGCCAACGGATAAAAATGCTTCGCATAAAAAGGAAAGGGTGATGAAGTAAACCGCCGCCCTGGAATAGTCCCCATCGAGGACCATCAATAAAATGGGACCGGCGAGCCACCGCTGCTGCCGGTCTTCTCGGTTCCATTCCATTTAACGGCGGCATTGTCTGTCACCAAAGGGTCTCCAACTACGGCCTCAATTTGCACATTGTCGAACGTAATATCTTTGGCGTCCTGCACCAGGAACCCGCGATTGGCCTGAATCTTCACATTGGTGAATGTAATGTTGTTCGCCGGGAGTTCCGGCAAACCAAGGATTCGTCCCGCCAAGGGAGAACGCGTTACCGTCAGATTGGTGACGTGGATGTCGTGAAAATTCGGGATGGCCTGGGTCTGTCCGTTGGCCTCGCGGGGGCCGACATCGGTCGGCGTATTGGCGTTGCCGTTGTAAAGCATGTTGATGTCAAACGGACGCCGCACGTTTTTCATGGTGATGTCCGAATACTGGATGTCATGGACTTCGCCGCCGTTGCCTCGGTAGGACTTGATGCGCAGGCCGTTGTCCGTGCCGTCAAATGAAATGCGGCGCACAATGACGTGGTACAAGCCATTGCGCGTGGGACTGCCGATGGAAATGCCATGACCGTGCAGGCAAATGAGGTCTTCAATCAACACATCGTGCGAGCCGCTTTGCAAGGCGACGTCGTCGTCGCCAGTGTCGATTTCGCAATTGCGGATGACGATGCGCGAACCGCCGGGATCCATGGCGTCGGTATTGGGCGCATCGCTGGGCGCGACAATGCGAATGTTTTCAATGGTGATATCCTGCCCGCGCGGAACGAGGTGGAACATGGGCGAATTCGTCAGCGTAATGCCGTCCACATGCAAGCGCTGGACACCGGAGAGCGAAACCAGCACTGGCCGGGCCACCACGCGGCGCCCTGGCGGATAACGCCGCGCGGCCTTGTCTGACCAAATCCAGAACATCGCGCCCGAGCCATCAATGGTACCACTGCCGGTAATGGCCAGGTCGGTCGTATTCGCCGGGCAACTAATCAATGGCGCAATTCGCCCTCCGCCAAATCCACCGCGCCCGCCGCCCTCCGGCAAAGGTTCGTTCGGATCCGGGATGCCGTACTCCGCAAAAGTATCCGGGGCCTTGATCGTCGCGCCGGGGTCGAGGTGCAGATCCATGTGACTGGTCAAAACAAAAGGCAGCGTCTTATACGTACCCGCTGGCACCATCAGGTGCCCTCCACCGGCCTTGGCTATGGCCGCGACGGCATTCTTAAACGCCTGGGTATTGTCGGCTTGGTAGTCCCCGACTGCGCCAAAATCTGTCAGATTAAATTTGGCATCGGGAATAACCGGCAGCGCGGCGGTGATTTCCTCTTTGGGTGGCGTGCTGGCTGGCGCATCTGCTGCCAGTGTTTGGCTACAAATCAAACTCAGTGATACCAAACCGGCGAACACGAAAAATTGTGGGCGAATCATAAAGGTTTTTTGGGGGTGGTTATTAACCAAACAGACGGGGAGCGTAGGGGGTTCATTAAAAAGCTGTGGCGGACGGCGGAAGTCAATTTTGAATATCGCGGCAAATTTTCTGTTGCCCGCCCTTCGCCAACCGCCGAATGTTTAGCGCATACCCCGCAGAAGTCCGCACGTTGGAGCCAATTGCACCATGCACTTTAAGTCGATGCCCAAAGGAATAGTCATTCAGGCACTCTTCCGTTGGGGATTCTGCCTGGCCGTTTTTGCGAATCGTGCCTCGGCGCTTGGCCAGATTCAGTATGTTGAAAACTCCGCCAGCCGGGACAGTTTCCCCCTCGCACAAGGTAGCGATACCGCCACGCTTTACGTGGATCCGGGTGATTGGCCGGGGGTAACCCGCGCGGTGACGGACCTCCAAGCAGATATCCAGCGCGTCACTGGCCACCAACCGGCCATCGCACACGATGAGAAGAGCCTGGCGAAAAACATGGTCATCATCGGCACCGTGGGCAAAAGCCCGATTATCGACCGATTGGTTCGCGATAAGAAAATTGACGTCAGCCAAATCACTGGCAAATGGGAATCGTTTTTTCTGCAAACCGTCGCCAATCCGCTGCCCGGAGTCGCCAGCGCACTCGTCATTGTGGGCAGTGACAAGCGCGGCACCATTTATGGCATTTACGATCTTTCGGAAGAAATCGGTGTGTCGCCGTGGTATTGGTGGGACGACGCCACGCCTGTCCACCAAGACGCCTTGTTTGTGCAGGCGGGCCAGTACCAGCAGGGCGAGCCGAGTGTCAAATACCGCGGCATTTTTTTAAATGACGAAGCACCTGACCTCAGTAATTGGATCAAGGAAAAATATGGCCTGGTGCCGGGCTTGAACAATGTCGCCAACTACTATCACGAATTTTACTCGAAAATTTTCGAGCTCATCCTCCGCCTGAAGGGAAATTACCTCTGGCCCGCCATGTGGGGCAATGCGTTTAACGAGGACGATCCCGAAAACCCCCGCCTGGCCGACGAATACGGCATCGTCATGGGCACCTCGCACCAGGAGCCCATGCTCCGCGCGCAAAAGGAGTGGGACCGCCTCAACCAGGGCACTTGGAATTACCTTCGCAATCCCGACGCGCTCAAAACTTTTTGGACGGCAGGCGTCAGGCGTAACAAGGACTATGAAAGCATCTACACCCTTGGCCTGCGCGCGGAAAATGACAGCGGCGCGCCGGTGGGCGCGGAAGTCACCGAGCAAATCGTCGCCGAGCAGCGCAAAATTCTTGCGCAGGAAATCAATCCCGACGTGACCAAAATCCCCCAGCTCTGGTGCCTTTATAAAGAAGTGCAGGGGTACTATGACAACGGCTTGCGCGTGCCGGACGATGTCACGCTACTCTGGGCGGAAGACAATTGGGGCGATGTGCGCCGCCTGCCCACCGCCGAAGAACGCCAGCGCAGCGGTGGCGCCGGCATTTATTACCATTTCGATTACCATGGCGGCCCACGCAGCTACCAGTGGGTCAACACGAACCCCATCGCAAAAATCTGGGACCAAATGAGCCTGGCCAAAGACTACGGCGCCGACCGCATCTGGATTGTGAACGTCGGTCATTTCAAAGGCTACGAATTCCCCCTGGAGTTTTTTCTCAACCTCGCGTGGAATTCAAAAAAGTGGAATAACGACAATCTCAACGAATATACCAAGCTTTGGGCCGCCCGCGAATTTGGCGCCACCTTCGCCCCTGACATTGCAAACATTATTGAAAAATACACCCAGTTCAATGGCCGTCGCAAACCAGAGCTACTGGAACCTTCGACTTATAGCCTGATCAATTATCAGGAGGCCGAGAAAGTCGTGGCCGACTACGACGCCATCGTCGCCCAAGCCGAGGCCATTTACGCCAAACTGCCCGCGGACAAGCGCGACGAGTTTTTCGAATTGGTTTTATTTCCTGCCAAAGCTTCGGCCCAGCTCAATGCCATGTATGTGGACGCCGCCAAAAACGCGCTCTATGCCGCGCAAGGCCGGGCCAGTGCCAATGATTTCGCCGATCAAAGTCGCGCATTGTTCAAGGCCGACGCGGACCTCAAGGATGTCTTCGACCATACCGCGAACGGCAAATGGACCCACTTCATGGATCAACCGCACATCGGCTACGTTACCTGGCAAGACCCGCGCCAAAATAATTTAAACATCCAGTTCGCCCAAATCATTCCGCCAGCGGAAGCAGCCATGGGTGTCGCCATCGAAGGATCTTCCTCGGCATGGCCCGGCGCGACGACTGAACCAGTGCTGCCTCAATTCGATATTTTCAACCAGCAACGTCGTTACATCGATGTGTTTAATAAAGGCCAGACCGGGTTTGAATTTTCTGCGGCGTCCAGCGACCCGTGGATTGTGCTCAACGAAACCAAAGGCGCCATCGACAAGGACCACCGCTTGTGGGTGAGCATCGACTGGAGCAAAGTCCCCCAGGGCTTGGCCAACGGCTCCGTGCAAATTTCTGGCGCCAACGGCGAGGTCGCCGTGAAAGTACACGCCTTCAAACCCGCCACCCCTACACGAGATTCCTTGCAGGGTTTTGTCGAGGGCAATGGCGTGGTGTCCATTGAAGCCGAACATTACACTCAAAAAATTAATGCCGGCCCTGCACAGTGGGAAAAAATCGAGGGCTACGGTCGCACCCTGTCGGCGATGAAAGCCGTCGCCCCGGTGGACATGCCCAGTATCACGTCAGGAACAAATGCGCCCCGGCTCGCCTACCAGATGTATCTCTTTAATCCCGGTTCAGTCACTGCGTACCTGACCATGGCGCCAACGCTGAATTTTGTCCCGGGTCGCGGTCTTCAGGTCGCGGTGTCATTTGACGACGAGCCTCCGCAAACACTCACCCTCGTGCCCGCCAGCTTCGTCGCGCAAAATGGCAATCGCGACTGGGAAGAATCCGTCAAAAACAACGCGCGCATCATTCAATCCACCCACACCATCGCCAAGGCAGGCTACCATACTTTCAAAGTTTGGATGATTGATCCCGCCGTCGTGCTGGAAAAGATTGTGGTGGATACCGGCGGCCTCAAACCAAGCTACCTCGGCCCGCCCGAAAGTTACCATCACGGCGCAGTCGGTGCGGCCAATTAGTGCAATCAACTTATCGCCTGGATCAAACTGGCGTCTGCAGCCGGTAGTTGAACTGATACCGTGGCTTTTTGCCGGGCCACAAATTCCTCCAACAACCGCACCGATGTGGCCGGGCCGTCTTCCGCGCGCAATTGGGCGGCCAGTTTTTCGGCCCGTCGGCGCATTTTTTTCTTCGCTTCAATTTTCAAAACTTTGGCCGGCAATTTTTCCGGCCAGGACTTTTTATTGAGCTTGGAGGCCACGCGGAGCCGTTTCATTTCCGCCGCCCAAAACCATTGGTCGGCAATATGCGGGATAATGATCTGCGGCTTGCCGGCAAACAGCACCGACGCCGTGGTCCCCGCCCCACCATGGTGGATGACACACGAGGCATGCTTGAACAACTGATCGTGTGAGACCGCCCCAATCACTTTGATCGACGGTCGCGCAATATCCACCGACAAACCAGCCCAGCCGCTTTGCACGATGATTTTTTTGTCTTCAGGCCAATTTTTTAGAAAACGGCTCATCACGGTATGCACATCGTCGAAAGTCACACTGCCGAAAGTGAGGACTGGCACTTCAGTCCCTGCGCAAAACTCGAGTAGTTCCTTCTCCATTTTTTCATCAGTACCGGTCTGCCAGCGTAGGTAGCCGGAGAATTGAAATTTTTCATCCGCCTGCCAGTGTTCGCCCACCGCCCGGCCCACGCCAACGAGTTCCAACTCCGCCGGATTTGTAATAAACCCGCGCATCGGCGGCAGCCCCACTTCACGAAACAGCGCGCGGCAAATGCTGTTGATGGCGAAATCCACCACGTTGTTCGACAACTGCCACGAGGCCCGGCAATACTTGCGCCGCAACGGCCCCGGCAGCCAGCGCAGCGCGGGGAAATTTTCCGGGGGATGCGCCACCGTCGGCACCAAATTATGGCAGAACGCAAAACACGCGTAGGGCACGCCCGCCCGGGTGGCCAGCGCCCGGTAGTGCGGGAAAAAATACGAACTCACCATCAAATCGGTCGTGCGCAGTTCTTCGTCCATGCGGCGGATGATCTCGCCCATGAACGGCAGCGCCCCGCAATAAATATGCACCAGTTGCAGCAGTGGATGCTTGCAGCGGTTGATCTCGCGCATGAAGTCAGCAAAAATTTCCGGTCCCCATTCCGGCGGCATCGAGACAAATTCCAATCCCGCCTTTTCAATTTCCTTCTGATAGAGAGGCGCCGTCGCGTAGCGGACGTGGTGGCCGGCTTCGCGCAACGCGCGGCCCAGGCCAATCAGTGGGTAAATATCGCCGGTCGAGCCGTGGGAGGTTAAGAGTACCCGCATGTAGTGGTGGGCGTTTCAACCGTTTATGTCGAAATACGCCGCGAGTCCAAGGGCAATGCAGACCCACCCGGTTGATTTAACCCTGTTGTAACGCAACCGTTGAAGAATCGCCGCATTTACCCTTCAACCCTGCCCAAAACTTGAGCATTGAGCGTCGGGCTTTAAGCGTTGAGAGTTACCCGATGCCCCTTCCGCTGGCCTATCGCTATTTTGGTGGAGAAGGCCAGCCACCGCTGGTCATCCTGCATGGCATGCTGGGTTCATCGCGCAATTGGACCACTGCCGGCAAATTACTCACGCGCAGTTTTGAGGTCTTTGCCCTCGATTTGCGCGGCCATGGCGATTCGCCCTGGGCACCCCCGCCGGAACGAGATTATTCTTTTGCGGCCTGCGCAGCGGATGTTATCGCGTGGCTCGACACCAAGGGTGTGCCTAATCCTATTTTACTTGGGCACAGCCTCGGCGGGAAAATCGCCATGCGGCTGGCGGTCGATTCACCTCAACGCTGCCGCGCACTCGTGGTGGCCGATATCGCCCCGCGCGATTATGCACCCCACCATGTCGAAGCGTTTGCGGCCATGCGCTCGCTGGATCTGACCAAACTCACCTCCCGCGCCGAAGCGGAAGAAAAATTGAAAGCGCAATTACCGGACGAAAATCTTGCGCGCTTTCTTCTCACCAATCTC
>Ga0206964_10044_pt1 | contig 39531 bp, 29 predicted proteins | sample Alteio_BWOrgHeat_25_FD_152980 | JGI IMG/M metagenome (GOLD analysis project Ga0206964, IMG submission 152980) | Enriched cells from forest soil in Barre Woods Harvard Forest LTER site, Petersham, Massachusetts, United States -... | ecosystem: Environmental > Terrestrial > Soil > Temperate forest >...
ATTTCGCGCCGACTTTACTCTCCACCTGTGCCAGCGCGTCCTCGACCTGTGCCGTAAGCGTCCCTGGAAGTTTTTTGCCGCCCGCATAATAGCCGGCGCAGACTTCGGTGGTGATGGTAAAACCGGGAGGAACGGGCAGGCCCAGCGAGCACATCTCGGCGAGGTTGGCACCCTTGCCGCCGAGCAGATTTTTCATGCTGGCTTTGCCCTCAGCCGTGCCATCGCCGAAGCTATAGACCAGTTTTTCGGAGGTAGCTTGCTTGGGCTGGACATTGGTTTTTGGATTCATAGTGGTCTCTTCTTACAAATTAGTCTGATAAGTGATATAATAACAACTTCAACTAGGAATAGAGGTATGGTAACGATCATTACTTCCAAATCATCAAGATAGCGGTGAAAAAAAGCGGCCCCGATGAATTCATATGAATATGGCAACAATGCTATTCCAAGTATCAGCCAGCCGTTAGTATAATTCTTCAAGCGGCCTGACAAATGCAACCATAATAACAATGGCCATCCTATGATTGGTATTAAAGTGCCTAGTAGAAATATATACCATACATACATTTGCCTTACCCCTCGATCAGTGAGAAGTTGGCGATACTGTCCATGATATCACGGATTTTCGCCAGAAGTCTTAGCCGATTAATGCGCAATTTTTCATTATCTTTCACATTCACGAGAGTCTTTTCAAAAAATCCATCTACCAGTGTTCGTAAATTGCTAAGTGTTTTCATTACTTCAGTAAAAGCTTCGCGCTTCATACCTTCTGCCAAAGATCCGAACTGTAAGAAGAGAGCATTTGTAAGCGCGATCTCTTCTTTTTCGATGAGTGCTGAAGTATCTACTGTTCCTTCATAACGAGTTTTATCCTTCTTTTCCTCAATCGCCAGGATATTGGCGGCGCGTTTATAAGCCGTCAGCAGGTTGGTGCCATCGTCCGTGCCTAGGAAATCCTGCAGCGCTTTCGCTCGCGCCACGATACGCACCAGATCGTCATCACCGTCGGCGACCACCGCATTGATGACATCGTGGCGGATGCCGCTATCTTTGAGTTGAACTTTGAGGCGGTCATGGAAGAAGGCGAGAAGATCGTTGGTAAAGTTCGGCGCGACAGCGTCGACTATATCCTCGTATGCCGATTCGTTGATGGTGACATAGCGACCTACTTTATGTGCAGGTTCATGTAATTTTGCCTCGGTTTTCTGCACCAGCTTGTCGTGCGCTTTGCGCAAAGCGATGTCTTGCAGCGGCAGCGATGTCAATAAGGGTTTAAGCGGCAGGCGCAAGCTGTTCTCCAGAATAAGCCGGATGCTGCCCAGCGCTGCCCGCCGCAGCGCGAACGGGTCTTTTGAGCCGGTGGGTTTTTCGCCGATGGCAAACATGAAGATGAGCGTATCAAGCTTGTCGGCCAGCGCGATACAGATGGAGACCGGCGCAGTCGGCACGGGCGAGGAGGGGCCAAGCGGCAGGTAATGGTCGCGGATGGCGTCGGCCACTTCCGGTGCTTCTTTTTGCGCTGTGGCGTAATACCATCCCATCACGCCTTGCAGTTCGGGGAATTCGCCGACCATACCGGTGACGAGATCGGCCTTGCATAATGCGGCGGCACGAGTGACGAAGGCCGTGAATCCGTCATCCTGAAGCGTAGCCGAAGGATCTAGATTCTTCGCTTTGCTCAGAATGACAAATGACAGTGCTTTTATGCGCTCAACTTTATCAGCGATGCTACCCAGCTTGGCATGAAAGGTGACGCTCTTTAAACCCTCTGCCCAATCGTCGAGTGATTTTTTTCTATCCTGATCCCAGAAGAAACGCCCGTCCGACAGGCGGGCGCGCAGGACGCGTTCGTTACCGGCGACGATGGCCTTACCGCCGTCAGAGGTTTTCATATTGGCGACGACGAGGAATTGTGGCGAGAGCACGCCTGTTTTATCGAGCAGCGCAAAATATTTCTGATGCGTGCGCATTTCCGAGACCAGCACTTCCGACGGCAAATCCATGAATTTGGCGTCGATCGAGCCCATCAGCACCACCGGCCATTCGACGAGGCCGGTGACTTCCTCGAGCAGCCCGTCATCCGGTTTGATGGCGAGGCCTTTGGTGCTGGCGGTTTTTTGCGCCTGCTCGAGAATGAATGATTTGCGTTTTTCGCGGTTGGCGATGACGCAGGCTTTTTCAAGCGCAGATTCATAATCGGCGGAGTTGTTGACGGTGATGGCTCCGGGACTAAGGAAACGATGGCCGTAGGTGATGTTGCCGGCCTTGACGTTGCCGAACTGAACCGGAATAATTTTGCCGTCGAAAATGCATAAAATGCTATGTAGCGGGCGTACCCATGTCACATCGCCCGATCCCCAGCGCATGGATTTGGGCCAGGGGAAATCACTAAGCATTTCTTCGATCATTTCCTTCAGCACCTCCGCTGTAGTACGACCTTTTTGGTAAATATTGGCGAAGTATATGCCATCGCGCTTCTCCAATTGTTCCAGTTTCATACCGGCGGATTTGAGGAAGCCTTGGATTGCTGCCTCCGGCGCATCGACTTTGGGACCTTTGCGTTCTATATAGGTGTCAGGCTGGGTAAGGGGTAAATCTTTTACAATAACAGCAAGGCGACGTGGAGTAACGAATGTTGAAATTTCAATCGTCGTCCCCTCAGGTACTGCCCCTATGTATAAGGTAGGTATTATTGCTGGAGCAAAATTTCTCCTTAGGTACCCAAGTGCCTCGGCCTGCATCCGCGCCGGGATTTCTTCGGAGAAAAGTTCGAGTAATAAATCAGGCATGATAACCTTTCACTCCCCCCTTGAGGGGGAGTCGCAGAGCAAGAGCAGAGCTCGCAGCGATGCGGTGGGGGGTGCATATATTCCTACCCCTCATCCGGCGCTGCGCGCCACCTTCTCCCTCAAGGGGAGAAGGGATATGGTCAAAATCATCACTCATCGGCGGCCAGGTCGGACGTATTTTCGCCCACGGTTGCGTTGTTATGTTCATCCATCAGCAGCACGACGGGCTGGTGTGTCTTCGCTTCGGCTTCGTCCATCAGCGCGTAGGCGATGACGATGACGAGGTCACCGGCCTTGGCCAGGTGCGCCGCCGCGCCGTAGACACCGATGGTTTTCGAGCCGGCCGGCTCTGCGAGGATATAGGTAGTGAAGCGCGCGCCGGTATTGATATTGAGGACGTCGATCTGCTGGCCGGGCATCATGCCGGACTGGCGCAGAAGATCGGCATCGATGCCCAGCGAGCCGTTGTAATGCAGTTCGGAATGGGTCACCCGCGCGCGGTGCAATTTGCTGTGGAGCATTTTGAACATCATGCGGCTTTGCCTTTTATTTTCGGCCACTGCAACTGGCCTTTGAGCGTCGTGACGGCGTTGCCGGCGATCAGGACGCGCTGGCCTTTGATCGTCACATCGAGGATGCCTTCGCCCTTGGAGGCCTGCAGCGCATGGAAGCGCAGCTTGCTGAGTTTCTTCGCCCAGTATGGCGCGAGGAAACAATGCGCCGAGCCGGTGACCGGGTCTTCGTCGATGCCGCAATTAGGCGCGAAATAGCGCGAGGCAAAATCGTAACCTGCGATGCCGGTGGCGGTAGTGACGATGACGCCTTGCATGTCCATCTTCGCTAGCTTTTTAAAATTCGGCTTGCAGGCGGTAAGCGCGGCAAAATCTGTGACTTCCACCAGATAATTATCGCGGTTGCGCTCGCAGGCGAGGATGTCGACATTCAACGCTTTCAACGCTGCCGGCGGCTTTGCCTTCTCGCCGGCCAGCAGCGGAAAATCCAGCTCGACGGTTTTTTCCAGCACGCGGGCGCGAAGCTCGCCGCTTAAGGTATGGAACGTCACCATATCGCCGCTTTTGATGCGGCCGGTCTGGTGCAGGATATGTGCCGCCGCTAGCGTCGCATGGCCGCAGAGGTTGACTTCAATGGTGGGCGTGAACCAACGCAAATCATATTCCGTCTTGTCATCCTGAGGCGAAGCCGAAGGATCTGGGGAGGATGAAATAGATCCTTCGCTGCGCTCAGGATGACGGGCTTTCACCACAAATGCCGTTTCCGATAAATTCATCTGCGCCGCGACCAGTTGCAGCACGGCATCCTCCGGGAAGGCATCCAATAGCACGACCGCTGCCGCATTGCCCATGAACGGCGTGGTAGTGAAGGCATCGACGATGGCGAAATCGGTCATGCTAATACTCCTTCATCCCGGCGTATGCCGGGATCCAGCCCAACCATTTGCGCATACAGATCATCCCAATCCGGATTATGCTTTTCAATAAGTTCAAGCTTCCATTGCCGCCGCCATTCTTTGATACATTTTTCGCGATGAATGGCCTCTTCCATGGTGGCGAATAGCTCGAAATGCACGAGCCTATGCACATGGTATTTTTTCGTGAATCCTTCCACAAGATCGTTTTTATGCTCATAGACGCGTTTGACCGGATCGGCGGTCACTCCCGTATAAAGCGTTCCATTGTGCTTGCTGGCCAGAATATATATGCATGGCGTTTTCATTGTGGCGCGGCTGGTTCCCGGCTTTCGCCGGGATGACGATTAACATATGCCTCACAGCACGCCTTGGCCAGCGCGCGCACGCGGGCGATGTAGGAGGCGCGTTCGGTAACGGAGATGACGCCGCGCGCATCGAGCAGGTTGAAGCGGTGGCTGGCCTTGATGCACTGGTCGTAGGCAGGGAGGGGTAAATGATGGGCAAGCAGTGCGTTGCATTCGGCTTCGGCGTCGGCGAACTGGCGCAGTAATTGTTGGGTGTCGGCGAATTCGAGGTTATAGGCGGAGAATTGCTTTTCGTTCTCGAGAAACACGTCACCGTACGTTACGCCCTTGCCGTTGAAATCGAGGTCGTAGACATTTTCTTTGCCCTGGATGTACATAGCAAGCCGCTCGAGGCCGTAGGTGATTTCGCCGGAGACCGGCTTGCATTCGATACCGCCGACTTGCTGGAAATAGGTAAACTGCGTTACTTCCATGCCGTCGCACCATACTTCCCAGCCGAGTCCCCAGGCGCCTAGCGTCGGGCTTTCCCAATCATCCTCAACGAAACGTATATCGTGCCTATCCGGGTCGATGCCGAGCTTTTTCAGGCTGTCGAGATAAAGCTTCTGGATATTGTCCGGAGACGGTTTGAGGATGACCTGATATTGATAGTAATGCTGCAGGCGGTTGGGGTTTTCGCCATAGCGGCCATCTTTCGGGCGGCGCGACGGCTGGACATAGGCGGCATTCCAGTCTTTTGGCCCAAGCGCACGCAAGGCGGTCGCCGGATGGAACGTGCCGGCACCGACTTCCATGTCGTAGGGTTGCAAAATAACGCAGCCATGATCTGCCCAGTACTGGTGCAGGTTCAAGATGAGTTGCTGGAAGGATAGACTCACGCGTGTGACCTAAGTTACCGTTAAAGAGGTCTCTTTATTAGCCTTTTTCAGGGGTTTTTCAATGATTTTTCCCCATCATCTTAAGGGCATTAGGGCTATAGTCCCCGTCCGCCGCCGCCGCTGGTGCCGGCAAAGCGGTTCCAACGCTCTCTGGAAAGACGTTTCTGGCCAGTGAGTCGGTTGCGTACCGCATTGACTTTATCAGTCGTTTTGGCGTCCGGGGCATTCTTTTCCTGTGACTTGGGTTTCTGCGATTTTTCAAGGTCGCGCACGCGGTCTTCCTCGCTCCGGCGCAGGCGCAGCAAGGTAAAGATTTGCTGATGTAGGCGATTTTTCTTTTTGAGCAGCGCTTTCTTGCGTTCTCTAGGGCTACCGTGCTCATGCTCCATGCGCTAATCCTGCTTCCCGGAGGAAAGAGCGGTTTTCCGGCGCCGTAAATTATCACGCAAGGCTTTGGCCAGCTTGTTTTTTTTATCAGTAGGAAGAGATGCACCAGCCTTCGGACGAGGCGGTTTGAGTGGCAAATGCGGCGGGGTCATGCAATCCTGCAATTTCAGTGTTTTGACGGATTGTGCAGAAATCTGCGTAAGAGTGCAATATCTAAAGGGTTAATTCGCCCCAATTCATGCTTGCCATCGCCGGTATCCTGTGGCATTTTCCCTCGTCCGGTCGGCCGGATGGGTAGGCTGCTGTAGCTCAGTGGTAGAGCACGTCATTGGTAATGACGGGGTCGGAGGTCCGATTCCTCTCAGCAGCACCATTTTCTTATTGGGCACATAATACGATAGCGGGTCTGCGTACAGTAATCGGCAGTGTACCCATATTTTTCCTCCCCTCTTCGCGTATTATTCGGTGAAGCGCCCCCATGCTGTTGTATGCGCTGTGATACTTATTACCGGTACAGGACATGGAATCATCTTCCGCCGAAACAAGAAGGAATGATTTAATTTTTCTGACGTTCTATCGCATTATTCAAAGGAGCAATAGATACTAGGTAAACGCCTGATTAAATCTACATATGTTATTCCTACATAGGTTTAAGAAGCGGAATCTCATCAGGCTCAACAATAGGAAAATTATATCAGGCCTTCATTCGTTGAGGGTGGATAATATGTCCTTTATCATCGTTCTCGATCTACTCATCGTACCAAAAGATAAAACTTCCTGCCGCATCCGGATGAGCGGCTATTTTCTGATCAACGGCTTATTATACAATATTTATCTATTATTTTAGGAAAATTGTATGCTTTATTTATTTATTGTTAATGATTAGCAAGCGATTTAGCCACCTATCTGGTATCTTGCCGCACTTTATTGGCGAAGAAGTTTAATATTTATTAAATATATTGGTATAAACTTAATAAAATAATTTAATAATTTGGATGCTGGCGGAAATTAGCGCATTACCTTTTGTTTATAAATAAAAACTTCTTATTAAAACATGTTCGAAAGTTTTTTTATTACGGGCGTCGTGCCCCCTAATGCTGAAGGTGGCAGCTACACGCCGCTTCTTGTAGCGGCTTCTTATGTTATTGCCGTGCTGGGATCGTATGTAGGCCTGACGATGGCCACCTATCTTTTCGATGCGCCAACCAAAAAAGAAAAGACGTTGCTGCATTGGGGAGGCGCTTTCGCGCTCGGTAGCGGTATCTGGTCGATGCATTTTGTTGGCATGCTTGCCTTCAAGATGCGAATGTTCGTTACGTATGATGCGCTACTAACGGCATTATCCATGCTGATTGCTGTGATCATCGCCTACGGGGTATTGCAGGTGACGCACGTGGCAAAACTTTCCGCAGGGAGGCTTGCCATCAGCGCTATATTATTGGGTCTGGGCATCTGCGCCATGCATTATACCGGCATGGCCGCCATGAGAATGGACGGTGATTTACGCTATGCACCTTCTCTTTTCTTTCTTTCCGTCGCTATCGCCATTACTGCTTCAGGCGCGGCGTTATGGATGGTCTTTCATCTCGGCCGTTATAATAACCGCTGGCGGTTTGCCCTGCGGATGATGGCAGCACTGGTGATGGGTGCCGCCATCTGTGGCATGCATTATACCGGCATGCGCGCATCCATATTTATTCCCTTCGCGCAATGCCGGTACGATCCGGGGCAAAGCTTCGACATGCTGGCCTTTGCCGTCACCGCAATCACCAGCATTCTTCTGGGCATGGCGCTGGCGCTCGGTATTTACAGCAGAGAGCAAAGAGTCCGCGAAGAAGAAAAATATGCTTTTCCTCTCGGCATGGTCATCCTGTCAAAATTATCAACGCTCATGGTTTTGCTGTGGATGGGCAGCAATAGCTTCTATATTCATCACCTGCTCGCCCGCCATAATACAATCTCGCCGCCGCAGCTGATTTCACTGGCGAATAATGTCTACTACACGCTCTATTTCGGGGTGGGCATTCTCACTCTATTATGCGTGACATGGTATTTCGCGATTCGCAGTGTCCGTTGCTGGTACGGAAAACTCGAGATAACACGCCGAGCGTCGCAACAGGCGAATGACGCTAAAAGCGAATTCCTTGCCAATATGAGTCATGAAATCCGCACGCCGCTCAACAGCATGATCGGCACGGCAGAGCTGGTACTCGAAACCGAAATGACGGCGCAACAGGAAAATCATATTCGCACCATCCTGAATTCGTCGGAAAACCTGCTGGAAATCATCAACGACATACTGGATCTCTCCAAAATCGAATCCGGCAAGCTTGAGCTGGCGCCCACGCCCTTCGATCTGGAAATGGCCATTGAGGAAACAGTGGAATTGTTTGCGCCGAAAGTCAGGGAAAAGGAACGGCAGATGGAACTGCTGGTGCATTTTGTATCCGGCACGCCGCGCCATGTCATCGGCGACCCGGTACGCGTACGGCAAATTTTATCGAACCTGCTCTCCAATGCCATCAAATTTACCGACTCGGGCTATATCATGATTACCGTTGAGGCGATGTACGATGATGCCGTGGCCGCTGGTAAAAACAGGATTAGAATTTCCGTGCGCGACACGGGCATCGGCATTCAAGCGGATAAGCTACAGATCATTTTCGATAAATTTTCTCAGGCCGATGCATCGACTACCCGCAAATTTGGCGGTAGCGGACTTGGACTTTCCATCTGTCGGCAATTGGCCAGGATGATGGAAGGCGATGTGATGGCTGAAAGCACGCCGGGCGTCGGCTCCATCTTCAGCGTGACCATGGTGCTGGAGCGCGACCCGGCGGCATGCGAGCGGGCTACGCAGGAGCATCTGGCATTGAGGGGCAAAAAAGCCCTCATTGTCGACGACCTTAAACCGGGCTGTGATATAATGACGGCGCAGCTGGCCAGGGCAGGCATAGAATCGGCAAGCGCGCCCGATGCCAAAACCGCATTGAAAATGCTCGCTGATGCAAAGACCAGCAAAACGCCGTTCGACCTGCTGATTAGCGATTATGTCCTGTCAGAAATGGCCAGTACCGTATTCACCCACCAGGCCAAGGCATTATGGCCTGAAATTGTGGTCGTTATGGTGACAGCCCTGGCGGAAAAGGGATACGCACAAATATTTGCCAGCGCCGGATGTGATGCCTACCTCACCAAGCCGATACGACCAAGACAATTATTTGATCTGCTGACCAAGATCTTCGAAGCGAAGCGTTCAGGAAAATCCCTCACCATGCTGACACCGCTTAATACCTTCCATAAAGGCGCGATGACAATCGGCAACGATGATACCCGCTTCCTCGATGGCGCAGAAATATTGTTGGCGGAAGATAATCGGGCTAATCGCGAACTGGTAGTCAAGTTGCTGGAGAATTTCTACTGCCGGGCGACCACGGTAGAAAGCGGTGAAGAAGCAGTGGATATAGTCAGGCGGCGACCCTTTGATCTTATTCTCATGGATTGCCAAATGCCGGAGATGGACGGTTTCGAGGCCAGTTCTATTATTCACGGAATGAAAAAGCGCGGCGAGATAGCCGATGTGCCTATTATTGCGTTGACGGCTAATGCAATGAAAGGCGATCGCGAAAAATGCCTGGAGTCCGGCATGAACGATTACCTCACTAAACCTCTCCGCAAAACCAAATTATACAATGTGCTGATGCAATGGTTGCCGCCGAAAGGAAAACGCGCGGCGGATCGTCATGCCCACCCGGATGCAGCCTGAGCGGAGGATGATTGATTTGATGTTAAACGATGGGTATGCAATGTCGATCAAACGCAAACTTACCTTGATGATGACAGGTATCAGTCTGGCCGCAGTCATGCTGACGGTAGTGGCCATTACCGCGTACCTTATTTACGACATACGCCATAGTAAAATGCAGGAACTGGCGGTGACTGCCGCTATCACGGGTGACCGCAACAGTGCATCCCTCATATTTCTGGACAGTGAACGCGCTCGCCAGAACCTGGATATTTTTCGCCTGAGCCCATCCATCCTGATGGCCTGTATCTATGATGCGAAAGGAGCTGTTTTTGCTGCTTACCGGGCAGAAAACATTGCCCGGGAATTGCTATGCCCTGTCTCTATAAAGGATGTGCAACAGCAGCAGCCGGCAATTTTGACGGCATTGCAGCCGATACGAAAAGATGGCACAGCGATAGGTAATGTATTCATTGCGGCCGATACGCGGGAGGCTGATACCTACGTGCGCAAAATCGTATGGATTAGCGGCACGGTGGCGTTACTGGTATTTACCGTCACGCAACTGTTTACCGTTCATTTCCAGCGCACCATCTCCGAGCCGATCCTTGAACTTGCGGCGACCGTGCAATCGATAACCGACCATCGCGATTACGCGCTGGAAGCCAGGCAGGACTATTCAGGTGAAACGGGTATTCTTGCCCGCGCATTTAACGCCATGTTGGGCGAAGTGCGCAAGCGCGATCGTGAGCTGATGCACACCAATGAAACGCTTGAACAACGCGTGATCGAGCGCACTCATCAACTCGAAGACGCCAAACTCAAGGCAGAGGAGGCCAGTGAAGCCAAAAGCGAATTTTTGCGTAACATGTCGCATGAATTTCGCACGCCGCTACACGGCATTATCAGCTTTTCCGTTTATGGCATTAAAGAGTATGAGCAGGCGGCACGTCCGCAATTGAAACACTATTTCGAGCTCATACACAAAAGTTCGGAACGACTTTCGCGGCTGGTCAATGAGGTGCTTGATCTTGCCAAGCTGGAGCATGGCGGGCACAGGTTTATGCTGCAATCGGGCGATATGCGCGAGCTGGCGGCGCGGTCAGCCGAAATGGTGCGCCCGCTGCTGCAGGAAAAAAATATTACGCTTGTGCTCGATCAAGCGCAGGATACTGCGGTGGTATGCGACCATGATAAAATCGTGCAGGTAATCACCAATCTGCTCGGCAATGCTATAAAATTCACGCCGCCGGACAAACGAATCACCTTGCATACGCACAGCCTACAGGGAGATCAAGGCGTGCAGGTGGTGCTGTCGGTGATCGATGAGGGTATTGGCATACCTGAGGGAGAAAAAGAAATGATTTTTGAATCGTTCCGGCAAAGCAGCCGGACCAATACCGGCGCCGGCGGCACCGGGCTTGGCCTGGCCATTTGCCGGGGCATTGTCGAAGCGCATGGCGGGCGGATCTGGGCGGAAAACAATAGCACCGGCACCGGCGGTGCCCGCGTGAGTTTTGCCGTGCCTGCCACACCGCAGGAGAGCAATCGTTCAATGACTACAGAAACAATGGAGGCACGGCATGAAACCGCAGCATAAGCGTACTGTTCTTGTGTTGGATGATGATGAGATCAATCTGATGATCCTGACCAAGAATGCGCAAGAGGCAGGATACAATGTCAAATCATTCTCTTCAGGAGATGGGGCATATGACTATCTGTTGAACAATCCCAATGAGGTGGATATTGCCATACTCGACAAAATGATGCCGGGAATTAACGGGCTGGACCTGCTCAAGCGTATTAAGAACATTGACGCCATGCGACATATGCCGGTTATTCTCCAAACCGGTGACGTAGGCGTGGCGCAGATGCGCGAGGGACTGGAAAGTGGCGCCTATTACTATCTTACCAAGCCCTTCCATCCGGAAATCCTAACGGCAATATTGCATTCGGCAGACAATGAATGCGCCATGCGCAAAGAACTGCTTGACCAGATGGCCACCGGCCAAGGTCAGCTTGTCGGATTGTTACGAGAGGGTGAATTTATCCTGAAAACACATGTCGAGGCGCGTCTGCTGGTTGCCACTTTATCGCAAGCGGCGAATTATCCGGAGTTTGTCGCACTTGGGTTGATGGAATTGCTTGCCAATGCGATTGAGCACGGGAATCTGGCGATCGGCTACGACCGGAAGCGCAAATGCCTGCTTGGCAATAGCTGGGCACAGGAACTCGCTATGCGCGCCGGCAGCGCCGAATACGCCAACCGCGCGGTGCATGTGCATGTGGAGAGAACACCGGCCGGACTGCATGCGGTTATTAGCGATGAAGGCAAGGGCTTCGACTGGCAACAGTATATGTATAATGATGATATACCGAGCCGTCTCGATGAGCCTAACGGTCGCGGTTTAGCTAAGGCGATCATCATGCTCGATGAGGTACGTTATTCCGATAAGGGCAACGAAGTTCACTGCAATATCGGGGTGCCGTCTCCCTCTCCGATGATAGGCGGAAAAAATGTTTTTATGGATTCTCTGCACAGTTAGTCGATGAAACAAGTTGGTCAAAATCGTGGCTAAAATTATATCTGTCAGCCTTGGGAGTAGCGGCAGGTGAGGGTTTTCAGGGTGGCTAGAGGTTGCGGCAAAAGATCCGCCGCTGATATTAAAATTTCTAAATTTATACAGCATCTTACCGTGTGCAGCCCGCTTTGCTGCGCATTGGTTTATTGGTAATGGTGGGATCGAATGTCCGATACGTCTCAGCAGCACCATTACTTCTATGGCTCTGGCAAGTGATCGTATGGCTCTTTTTCAGGGCACGGCAGGACATTTTTCAATGATTCATCTGACGAATATTGATAAGGTTAAATAGTACTTGACTAAATTATCCCTGCTATTAGCTTCTCCCCCTGATTTATCGACGTTTTTGTGCAATCCTGACGTCATAATGGGGGCGTAGCTCAGTTGGTAGAGCGTCTGCTTTGCAAGCAGAATGTCGCGGGTTCGATTCCTGTCGCCTCCACCAGTTTGCCTTCCGTTAACATTCGCTGAACCCCGCAAAATACTAGAAAAATAGCCAATTATACGGGGTTTTTGCTCGTTAGCTTCCGTTAGGTGGCGTTGACATCCGCTGGTATTTGATGGTATAAGTGCTGGTATAAATATTTTCACCAGACAAATATACCATCAAGCATATGTTGCTCACTGACGTAGCCTTACGCAACGCAAAGCCAAAAGATAAACCACAGAAAATCACAGATGGTGATGGGATGTATTTGTATGTCCATCCTAACGGCGGTAAGTACTGGCGCTTGCAATACCGTTTTGCAGGTAAACAGAAAGTATTGGCACTAGGCGTATATCCTGAAGTCAGCCTTGCCGATGCCAGAGAGCGCCGTGCTCAAGCTCGTAAGGTACTGGCGGCGGGGAATGACCCCGGTGAGGTAAAGAAAGAATCGAAGCGGTTGGCGATCATAAACAACGAGAATACGTTTGAGGCCATTGCGCGAAAATGGCATCAAAGTCGTAAACTTGGTTGGTCAGAAAACTATGCAGGTAAAGTAATGACCAGCCTCGAACAAGACGTTTTCCCAAAAATAGGTAACAGACCAATTGCGGATATTTTTGCTCCGGAACTACTTTCCATGCTTAGGATTGTCGAAAGTAGAGGCGCGCTCGAAACCGCTCACCGCGTAAAGCAAAATTGTGGGCAGATTTTCATGTATGCGATTGCTTCTGGCCTTGCAGAACGAAATCCGGCAACGGATTTGAAAATGGCGCTCAAAACACCTAAACGGGAGCATTATTCGCACCTGAAAGCGGAAGAATTACCTGAGTTCCTGCAAAAGCTAGAATCTTATGACGGTGCCCACCAAACGAAACTCGCCATAAAACTACTTCTACTCACTTTCGTTCGTACTACGGAATTACGCGGCGCTTTATGGTCTGAAATTGATTGGAAGAAAGAGGAATGGCGCATTCCCGCCGAGCGTATGAAGATGAAGGAACAGCATATCGTTCCCCTGTCTAAGCAATCCATAGCGGTCTTGCGAGAATTACAAACGCACACCGGCCAATGGCCACATGTTTTCGCTAATCAGCACAAGCCAGCCATTATCATGAGTGACAACACAATCTTATTTGCTCTTTACCGCATGGGCTATCACTCCCGCGCTACAGGCCACGGATTCCGTGCAACTGCATCAACTATTCTGAATGAGCATGGATTTTTGTCTGACCATATAGAACGCCAGCTTGCTCACGCAGAACGCAATAAAATCCGCGCTTCCTATAATCATGCGGAGTATTTGCAGGATCGTAGAAAGATGATGCAGTGGTGGGCGGATTATTTAGATGAGGTGGAAACCAAAATAAGCCAGGACAAAAAAAATGCGTAATAAAAAGACATCGAAAAACGCCTCGTATCAATCATATCTTTCAGTAGGTAAGAGTCTACCACCCGAAGAATTAAAAGAGTTCACGGTATGGGTAAGTAAGGAAATTGATGACTTAAATCGGCTCAAACAAAAGCCGATGGACTCCATCGTAGCAGAATATGCCATGTTGATGTGGGTTTGCAAAAAATACGAACAAATGGTTTCAGAAAGTTTAGATGCACAAAGTGTAAAACACAGCAAAGAGTTAGTAGAAAAGAAAAAACAGCTACACATTTATGCCTTTGCAACCAATGCAGTAAACAAACTGGTAAAAAGAAATGAAAACCTTTCTATTGGACGACCACTGGCTGTGGCGGCTAATATAAAAAAGTCGAGAGGAAAATCCGAGCCCATAGTTACCGCCATTAATGACCTGTATAAAAATGGAAGAGGCTGGCAGATGAACTATTCGGAAATAGCTGCTTTTTTGATAGAGCGGAAAATCAGTCCTTACACACTTAGCACCACGCTTTCAAAAGTGAAGAAAATCACTCCGACGATCAAGCGAAAACATAAATCAGGCCAGTAGATTTCCGAAAAGGGAATTATCAGGCCAGCAAATTCCCCGTTGCGTAGCAATATACTTTTACCGGAGCAATCCAGAATCTTAGGCTGAGAGTCATTAACATCCTATGGAGGGATCACGATGACAACTCAACAAACACGCCAATTTTTGCGACTCAAACAGGTCAAACAAATTGTTGGACTCGGAAGAACGTGCATTTACCAAAAAATCAAAGATGGCGAATTTCCTCCTCCTATACCAATAGGAATACGCGCTGTTGCATGGCTTTCAACCGATCTAGAAGAATGGGTTTCCGCGCGTGTAGATGCCAGCCGTAGCAATACGGCATCAAAAATGTATGAGCACGCACCACGAAAGAAAACGGTATGACACTTATTAATTTTCTAGAGGTCATACTCCCTCAAGAAGGTGTAAAGTGTTGGACGAGCATAACTAAAGATAGGATTGTCCAGAACCACTTTTGCAATACGTTCGAGAAACTGGCTGAACAGATAATGAAGAGCAACGCGCTGGGGGTAGATACCTATCACGCCTGCGGTACATTCAAGACAGATAAAAACCGTCGAGCAGCCAATGCCGGATGGTTCCAGTGCTTTTTTGCCGATGTGGACGTAGGGAAAGGGAAACCATATGCAACCATCGAGACGGCTATTAAAGCCGTTGACGATTTCTGCAATCGCGTCGGTATCCCTGAACCCGGAGTAATCCGGTCAGGTGGCGGCATACATATTTATTGGTCGCTCGACCGAGCCATTACCAACGAGGAGTGGCTACCTGTTGCTCAACGCCTTAAATCGCTTATGCAGGCCCACGGACTCCATGCCGATCCTGCCCGTACCGCCGACGCTGCCTCTATACTTCGCCCGCCTGGAACTAAAAATTACAAGATACCCGGCCAACCTAGGCCGGTAGCGATTGACGATTGGGCTTTGTTCGAGCCGATCAGCGCCGATGAATTTAAGGCGGCAGTAATGAATGCCCCTACTGCGCCTACATCCGCCTCCTCAAATAGTAATCTTGTCGCTGGCATACCAGTGAAGAAGGCGTTTGACCCCACGAAGGACGTTAAAGAACACGGCGGAGAATACGGCGGGCGCAATAATGCCTGTGCTGCGTATGCCGGTACGCTGTTGGCTAAAGGATGCTCGCTCGAAGATGTACTGAAGCAATCCCTGGAGTGGAACACGCTTAGATGTAAGCCGCCGATGGAGGTGGAGGAAGTTCGCGGAGTAGTAGACAGCATCGCCAGAAATGATAGGGAGCAGCGGGCTGAAGAAAAACCCCGGCTTGATGACTTGAAAGCCAGAACAGGGGCGCTTCCCACCAATGCAAGCCGGGACGTAATACAGGCGTTGCTTCAGGAAATTCACGGCGTCGATCCCTTGCTTCAGCATGTACTGTTGCGAACCATTAAGGATAAAACAAAAATCCCTTTAGGTAAGTTGAAGTCCGCAATGGCAAAGAGCGGCGGAACCAGTGAGCCGGATCATCTGGCGCTGGCTCGTGAGGTAGTTTCCCATGTCGGCAAAGAAAACCTGCTGGCTACCGTCGCTCATGTCTGGCGCTGGCGCGATACCGGGGTCTGGCGGACGATTGCCGAGCGCGAGGTTAAGCAAGCGGTTCAACAAGCGTTTGAACAGCGCGGGGTTGCCATCACGAGCGGGCTGGTGATCGCCGTGACCGAAGTGCTAAAGACGGAACTTTTTGCCAAAGAACACGAGTGGGATCGTGACCGCGACGCCATCAATTTTTTGAACGCCGAACTGCACTGGACTGGCGAAGCATGGGAAGTGCGACCGCACTGCCGAGAGCATTACCGCACCACGCAGATTCCCTATGCCTATGATGCCAATGCTTGGTGCCCGCGCTTCGTTCAATTTCTTGAGGAAATATTCCAAGGTGACGCCGACAGTAAGGACAAGAAAACTTTGATCTTAGAATTGTTAGGCTATACGCTGGTAAGTCACGCCAATTTTGAAGCGTTCGTGCTGTTGATCGGCTCCGGCGCCAACGGTAAGAGCGTCCTGCTCGATGTTATCCGCGTGATGGTAGGATCGGAAAACGTGGCTGCCGTGCAGCCATCACAGTTCAATAATAAGTACCAGAGAGCGCACCTACACCTCAAGCTGGCGAATCTGGTCACTGAAATCGCCGAGGGGGCAGAGATCGCCGACGCCGAACTGAAGGCCATCGTTTCCGGCGAGTTGACGACAGCAGAGCATAAATTTCAAGACCCTTTCAGTTTTCACCCATTTAGCACCTGTTGGTTTGGTAGCAATCATCTCCCGCATACGAGGGATTTTTCCGATGCGTTGTTCCGGCGGGCTAAGGTGATTCCGTTCAACCGTAAATTTGAGTATGGCGTTGACGCCGATCCCCACCTCAAGGACAAGTTGGCCTCAGAGATGTCGGGGATTATCAATCTGGTGCTACAAGCGTTCGCCGAGGTATTGAAACGCGGTGCATTTACCGAGCCGGAAAGCTGCAAGCAAGCCAAACAGGAATGGCGCATCGAGGCCGACCAAGTAGCGCAGTTTGTGGGCGAAATGTGTACGGTTGAACCCGGAGCGGAAATTGCGTCTATGAATTTGTACCAAGCATATACGAATTGGGCTGAGGCTGCGGGCATAGCCCGCAAGCTGAACCGAAAAAACTTCACTACCAGAATCATGCGCCTGGGCGGCAAGCCCTGCAAAGGCACGGCTGGCACTCGTACGATTGCCGGGGTCAGGCTAAAGACCATCGTGCCAATACCATCGACGCAGATGCAAAAGGCGTGAGTGGCGTGAGTGGCGCGTGTTTCTACATATTTTTATTTGGTAAAAACATACTTTCCCGCGACTGCTCCCTAAATATATCGAGAATTATATTTTTCTGAACTGGTATTATGTGCGAGTACGCGCCACTCACGCCACTCGCGCCACTACGATATGATGCTGTAAATAATGGCTTCGCCGTGGTATTGTTTATCTCATGAAAGGACGATGCCATGAACGACGATCAAACCAATTTACCTGCTGCACCGGAAAGCAGGAAAGTGTCATTTGATACCGAAGTTCGTGACGATTTTGAGGTTGAGTTACTGGAACAGATAAGGGAAACACACGTCTCCGCGATGCATTGTTACCAACAGGGGATTAGAGAGGTTACGAGTTTAGGCAACAAAATTGGATATTTGAATCTTGCAGCCAAGCTAACACGCTCTTACGCGGCTTTGATGCAGGCATTTGACCATCATCGCGGCAAGGGTACGGTCGAGCAGAAAATCACTGTCCAGTATGTGAACGTGGCCGATGGCGGCAACGCTGTTATCGGTAACGTTGCTTCTCAAGGGCAGGAGGGGGGAGCAAAAAAATAGAGAATAACCCCTAGCATCTTGAGCTTATCATCGTATCTCACCAATTCTGACATTGAAATGAATAGCTTCTCTCTTAATATTTCATTTTGCAAAATACGTTACAGGTTGATAAAGTACGCTTAACTATTTCAGAGGATTAATTGTGACCCATTTTAGTGATGACAAACGGTCTAAGCAACGCACTGCTGAAGTGGTTGCAAAAGAAATACTTGGTTTTCGTATGGATGAAGATTCTAAAACTTCTCCTGAAATAGTACCCATCACTAGTAGAGCAATAGTCGGTGAAGATAAAACTTTTGAAACTTTTGGACAAATCGTCAGCAGCACGCTCAAGGAGATGGATTCCGATACAATGAAGGGAAAAGATCCAAACCACCCTACGGTTCGGATTCATGAATCCTTAGAAGATATACAATCATTGCATGAAGGGCTTACCCATTTATCGCGTAAAAGGCCACTTTCGAATGAGCAGAATCGTATATTGCATGAAAGAGGAACTGAACTAGTTAATTTATTTGCAGAAGAATCTTCAGCTTTGGCTAACGAAGCCCATGAAAGGGGAGAGATAGCTGCTACCAATAAACTAAACAGAGAAGTAGGTTATTTACGAAAAGGCGTTATTCCACTCATTGAAGAATTGCAGGGATTAGTTGCGTATGAAAGAAGCGCCGCCGATTCTTCTGAAGAAAAGCCAAGCACGTTGCCTTTCAAGCGGAAACCACCAATGCCTGGACGATAATAGCTGGCGACCTCCTACGAAAATAGGCGTTGGCTTGGTTAGGCAAATTTTATCGGGTGTTGAAACCTTGAAATTATGAGTGCACTATTATCTCCTAAAACCCTCCGTAATGGAAACCGGCGCGGCGATCCTGCTAATGCTCCACGATGTGGTGCACGGACGCGGAAAGGAACACCATGCCGTGCACCAGCCATACGTGGCAAGCAACGATGCCGGATGCACGGCGGCACTACCGGCTCCGGCGCACCGAAGGGGAGCAAGAATGCCCTCAAGCATGGTCACTATACCGCTGAGGCGATGGTCGAGCGGAAGGCTATAGCTGCCTTGCTTAAACGATCACGGGAGATGGTTCGGGAGATATACGAGAGGTAAGATTTGCTATATAAATTAATAATATGAATCTCCCTATGCGGAAAATGAAAGCAGCAGCCGTAATAGGAATACTGGGCTTGCTGATTATATTGGCTATAAGCCGCATTGAAATACAGAACGAACGGAATCTTTCGGTATCCTACTGGCTATGGGCAGGTGTTACGGCACAGGCCGCACCGCCTAATTCTGAATTATATGTTTATCAAGGCCTTATTTTTGACAGAGACGGTATTGCTACCTATCAGCGCATTGGCCTTTATCCACATCCCCTTCAGGCCAAAAAAATCTTTCTGGTTTATCGGCTGGAGGGGGATTTGCCCGATCCTAATATGGTTATCAGTGTCTTTTATAATAACGTCACGCAATGGCAGCACCATCCGCTTACCATAGCAGGTTTGCAGCTGGACTTTGATTCTCCAACCTCGAAACTGCTCATTTATAGCAATTTCCTGAAAAAACTACGTGACCAGCTTCCTAGGAAATATGTCCTCAGCGTTACCGGGCTGGGCGACTGGGCGATGGAGGCCAATATGCAGGCTATGCAAACGATAACAAGGGCTACGAATGAAATTGTGTTTCAGTTGTATCAGGGTTGGAACCCGCTGCTGGACATTAATCACTATGTAAAATTGCTCAGCAGCTACCCGTTACCATTTCGAATAGGATTGCTTGCCAATAGTTCGAATAACCAATATATTAGCATCTTAAGTAAAAATCCCAATTTCCATGGCGTTATCTATTTCATTCGGAAAAAGCTATGAAGCTTCGTGCCGTGGTTTTATTCGCTTGGAGCGCTCTTGCCAGCATGCAAGCCTACGCTTCCGGTGGGCCACCGCCGCCCTTTTATTCCCCACCATCTTATATTGATAGCGCTTACTCTCCTGCGCGCGAAAGCGAGTTAACCTATGGCCAAAAAGGGCAGTTTAATCAGCTTCTGGAAGCGTATATTGGCAAACATCCAGATAATTATGCCTGGGAACCTAATCGCCAACGAACCCAGCTTGATTACCAACATTTCAAATCGGATTTCGATGATCTTATAGCAAAGCATGGTATCCATACGGAAATTATTTATGCGATGAATGACCCAGGCTGCGAACGCAGGTATTACGATGCGACCTTGCAATTTCTGGAAGCAGCCCTCTCCGACCCGGACGTCACAAAAGAAGATTTTTATGCCTTAGCTGCCACGCGTGCTGAATTGCTCAAGCTATCTTGCCCTAATAATGGATTATCACTACAAACGAATCTGCCGCCGTATTCCCTGGAGGGTAAACCTGAGTTGGAAGCTTATGCCCATTATTTGGAAGCGGCACGCAATTTTTATAAAGGCTCCTATATGGAGGCACTGGCATTATTTACAGCTCTTAAAGAACGCCCGCCTACATTAAAACAACGCTTCTATAGCCTATGGCGTTCACCCGCTCTCACGCTTCGCGAAATGGCAAACTATATGATCGCCCGCTGCCAATTGATGCAGGCGCAGGAGGGTTGGGATGGCTATAGCGATCCGCTGGCTACGGTCGATCAAAACATGGTGAAAGCCGCCGATGTTTCTTATCAGAACTATATCAAAACCTATCCACAAGGTCGGTATGTGCGCTCGGCGCAGAATATCAAAAGAAGAATATGGTTGCTCTCGGGGCATTATAATGAGTTTGACTATGCACTAGTGACCGCCATGGGCGAAACATTCAAGCAGTCGCCTGTCAGCGAGGACGATCAGGAACATGCATGGACTCTGGTAACCGAATTTAAGCATTACTACCATGGCAAAAGCGATATGCAGAAGGATCCCGCTATCGTCATCGCCTATAACTGGCTTGGTTCCGAGCCACTGCAGGTAGAGGATCTGAAAATACTCCAGAACAGAAAAAAAGATTTTACGGCATTTCCCGGCTTGTTTCGCTATCTACAGGCGCTGGGCTATTCCCGGCTGGAACAATATCAGGAATTGCTTGCCAGGACGCCTGAAGAACCTGTGACCAATAATGTCCTATCGCTCAGCACACAGCTGCTTCGCGCCCATGCGCTGGACCATCTGGATGAGCAAGATGAAGCACTCGCGGCATTATTGAAAATGCATAATGCCTCATCGGAAGATGCTGTTGAGCTTGAAATTGCAGAGCTAAAACTAACACAACATGACGGCATATGGCTCTATTCCAAGGCGTCGCCGCTTAAAACGGAAAAAGTGCTACGTAGCGTAGCGCAATTTGCTCTTACGGATGACGAATTACAAAAGAGTATCGATGCCAAAGATGTTACCGACGACAAGCGCCAATTTCTCATTGACGAACTAATGCGGCGTTATGTGCTCTCCAGACGTTTTAAAGAAGCAGATTCTTTATTAACTACCCAGCAAGCTCAGAGCTTTTTTACCTCCTTAAAACCCGCTATCGCCACACTGGCCAAGAAACCCAACGATGCACAAGCGCTGGCTGATGTAGGAGAATTTCTCTATAAGCGCTACATTACGCCTGCCAGCACGTTCGATGGTTATAATGCCAATCACTGGAATTATGGTGATGCATTATCTGAATTGCTGCCACGCTGCGAGCCGTGCCAGAATTTCAAAGAACGGAGTAAAAACTATTTCTCGCCGATCAGTTTTTTCCGTTCCACCATTGACAGTGTGCGCCAAGCCGGAAGAAAGAGCGAAGCCGAAGCCAAGGCGCTGCATTATATCGTGCGTTGCGAACGGCAAAGCAGCGAGTTCGAAGTACGCTGCAAATGGCAAATGACATGGGACAAGCAACCATCGGATGACGATGCCAGCAAAACCGCCTTCATGCGGCTCCATAAGCTCTATAAAAACTCGCCGTGGACTACAGCAACTCCCTATTATTATTGAGGCCGCAATGATCAGCGTTTACCAGCTAAAAACCCGCTTTCAGGGATTGCTCAGGCCATTGGAAAACACATTGGCAGCAAAAGCTGTCACTGCCAATCGGGTAAAATAGCTACTGTCATTGAGCTTTGGCCGAATGCTTCCACTGGGCGTTCACGGCTATAAAGGTATTGGTGGCTGGGCCGACTATGGAATTCCTTGTTTTTTCTGGCTTTCTTAGATTTTGACCTTAATGTATAGCCAATTGCCATAGTCCATTGGGGAGGCGGTTATAAAAAACAACTTTGTTTTGCAATCTTCCTTTGTGCCATTTTTATGTGCTTTGCACATCGGTCTCTTGCCGGTTTGTGCAGAGGCACAAGCTCCACAGAACGCCTCTCCTCAAAATCTTCCCTTATCTGCTAACCGACAGGCAACACCGGCGGGAATTATCCAGCAATTTTCCGAAACTGTTAGCAACCTTAATCCGGCGCAATTCGATAGCCTAAAGAATCAATTGATCCAGCATGCCGATGAGAGCATCCCGCTAATAATCCATATGCTCGAAGACAAAAAACCGCTGCTAGTATGGAAAGACGGCAGATTTATAGACGTGCTTAAAGCGATACGGACGCCCAAGGCTATAAACGCCATTATCGATATAGCAGAACGTTCGCCTAATCAATTGATCCGTTCGCAGGCTATGTGGGCGTTAGGCGAGATTGGGCAAGATGCTAAAGGCGCGGTTCCCTATTTAAGCAAACTTACTGAAAATGATAATAATTATTTTGATCCCAATGAGACTGGACTAATAGGCATAACGACAGCGGAACAGGGAATCCAAGAAGAAAAAGAACTGGCGTTATTGACCCTGCAGAAAATCGGTACCGGCGATGCAACTGCCGTAGTGCAGTCGCGCATTGACGCACTGAAACAGCAATTATTGAAGGGAGATATTCTCTCGCGCCGTACCGCTGCGGAATCGTTATCGTCAATGATATTTTTCACCCATATCTCCGTCCCAGAAGTTACCACGGCTCTCCATGACCAAGACAGCATCGTGCGCCTTATCGCAGCAACCACATTGCTGGATAAAGCGAATGATTCCGTTGAGATACAGCACGTCCTCATGGAACTGGCTATAGGCCAGGACAACATGACAAAATACAAAGACAAAACCATTAAGCAGCAGGCGCTGGAGGTGCTCCTTAATTGTATCAATGGCTATACATGTAGCACGCCAGCCCCAGACCTGCATGCCTATCTGATAGATATGACCAAGAAAGATAAGTCTGTAGCCGATGATCGATTCTTACGCGAGCAGATCAATAAATTCGCAACGCTAGAAGAAAATCAGGCATTGAATGAATGCGACCGCATGGCGCAACCTGATCCATTGGCTAGGGAGTTGTCTACGCGGGCATTTATTTTAGGAGCTGATAATACGATTTTTGCCGCTGGGGATATGGATCAAACTAAAACCGCTGGTTCTGAGGTTATAGCTAATTCTTCATTCGGAGCGGCGCATTATAAAGCAGATTACACGATTGATAAGGATTTCAGAAGCCATGTACTCGGATGGTCGCCAAAATTAACAACAGGCGTCGCTACGGTTATTGTGCAAAACGGTGACAAGTTTATCTTGGGCGGATTTACCAATAATCAGGCGATGGTTGTATCGCTATTGCCATCCGGAGCATTGGACACTTCCTTTGGCAAAGAAGGGGTAGCCTCTTTTGATATGAAGCAATTTGAAACTCTTTCCGATACGGCAATGGCACATATTCATATCGCCGTTCCAACGGAGTGGTTCAGTAGCATCAATGCGCTTGCCATCGGGTCAAATAAAGAAATTTATGCCAGCGGAGCCGCAGGGTATCATCCTTTTATTACCAAACTCCTTCCTTCTGGTGCGGTCGATACATCATTTGGCCGCAAAGGTGCCATAGAACTTGGCATCCCATCAGGTGCATCGGGAGATGTAAATGCGCTTACGATTACAAGCGACAATAAAATTATTGCGTTAGGTAATGCGCTTTGGGCTAGTGCCAATCCTCTACGCGAAAGCATTGTTTTAGCTAAATTCAACACGAACGGAACCCCAGATAAAACCTTTGGCGCGGATGGCCTTGTAATAAAAGACCTGCCTAAAAATTTGAATTTGCATGCAGAGAAAATCTTACTCCAAGCAAATGGCAAAATTATTATTGCCGTATCTGTGCCTGAAGAAGGCTTCCTGTTGTTCCGGTTTACGCAAGATGGGCAGCAGGATATGAATTTCGGTATTTCAGGGCAGGTAAAGCTGGATATTCCTATCTCTGCGGCCAGTGGTGGCGGACAATACGGTTTAAATGTCCTACAGGAAAGCGGAAACAAATTAATCGTGGCTGGATTTGCCCTAAAGCCTTCTAACGATGGGTTTACCGCATTCGCTCAGAGATTCGACGCTGACGGCAAAAAAGATGAAACATACGGCAATCAAGGATTGGCAACCGAAGATATGGGCTATGTGCAGGTGCACATGGTCGCCATAGATAAAAATGATAAGCTCATTGCAGTTTCGGAAAATAAATCCAAGCAATCCTGTTTATCTGATCCGATTGCTGCCAAAGCGCCTCCGCAAACGGCTTCCTCATCGGCTCTAGAAAGTTATAGGCAGCAATGTGAGAAAATAATGACTGATTACGCAAAAGTACATAATGCCGATCCTATAAATTACATCGCTCAGAATCAGGCTTATCTTCAAACATGCATTCAGTATCTTAGTAATCACAAGAGCAATTGAACCACTTGAGCTAATTTATCTGGGGTGACAGCCCCCAATTTACCAGTATAGGGATTGATGTTCCCTTTCGTACTATGGTTATCAAGTTTAGTACGATTGCGGGGTGTGTGATGATACCTTGCATGAAAGTACCTCCAATTAAGAGTCGCGGAGCATTCGCCTGAAACCTATGACGTTTTTTCCGTCGTCAATCAGGTTTCATTGATATGAGGACGCCTCCCACCGACGGTGCGGGCATTGGGGCCGCGTTTGGCGACTTACCGTGACGCATTTTTTAGTGCATCACCAATTTCTTTGCTGTGTTCACCGTACCAAATATTCCATTGTCCTATGAGAATTTTTGACTGGTGAAATTTCTCTAATGAGCCTTTTTCACAACCATCAATAGTCAAACGCAAGCCTTCAAGAAATAGCGTCTTAAATTTATTACCAAGCTCTGCATAAATATTATTTAGTATACCTATGTCAATACTAAGTCCGGTATCGAGAGCCTTGTGATTGTATTCAATAACTTCATGCAAAAGATTAGGGCAATTTGCTAAAAACTGATTTACATCCTTAATTTTTTGCACTTCATGATCTATTCGCTCTCCTGCATCATTACCAGACCGATGCAGATCGAAAACTAAGTTGAATTTCATAACTTGCAATGCTGCTTGAGAAGGTAGAACTGGCGGCGTACGATAATGCTCCCATGCATAATATGGCCAGATGAAAGCCTTTTCAGGATTCCAACCTATCACTAAGCCCCAAGCACCATTTTTTTGAATATTATCCCAACTGAAATACGGGACCGCAAGAGCTACTGTAATCAGATATACCGTCATAATCCGGCCTATAATTCGTTCGCGCAAAGGCACTTTATACAGTTCATCCATACCCGATCTTTCCATAAAATGGACTGGTGATCGGGGAGTTTCAAAACCTGTCTTACGAGAGGTCGCGCAGACCTTTAGCCGAGGCCTGTTACATACGTCTGCGCCTCCCCGACCAAGTCGAGGAGTGCGAATGACGGTCACACAAAACCGCGTAAGACAGGGGTTTGAACGCCCCATGAGCACCATCGGTACTCACAGGCGGGATGATAGGAGACTATAGGGGAAGGTCAATCGTTAAAAATAGCTATGGCGCATCCGGCGGGCGATATATTATCTCAGATGGAATTCTTTTTTCGGCAAACGGCTTCTCCGTTACCTGATCAAGCGCGAGCCTCTTTCGCTCTGAGACGCTTTATCCATGAAGGAATCGTCCGGTAATGCGGCTATACGCGGTGCAAATCCCTTGTGACGGTTGATGCGCGGCGGGCCAGGCTCCGCGCCATTACGATTGGGGGCATAGTCGGGTACAATATCGGGGAAGGTTTTTCTTACATTATCAACAATATTAAAAAACGTCTTTGAACCATAATCGGGAAAGAATTCACGGGGGCCCCTAATCCTCGATTGACGATCCTCGGCAAACATGAGGTCAGACCATGGATTGTATTCTTCCGTAATAACTCCGCCCGGACTTAACTCCTTTGGATCATGACTGCCTTTTAAAGTACGATTGATGCTATGATTAAGATCAACGATAGCTCGGTCATGGTCAAAGCCATGACGAATACGCACGCGGAAATGCCGCTCAGTTGGTCCCGGTGGGGTTCCATTATGAGCAGGATGATAAACGGTTTCAGGTCTGTCGTCGTACATTCCGCGGGCAAGGCTAAGAGTAAAAGACGCATACCCATCGTCCTGCGGGCGGGTTCTGTTAATAATGCGTGAATGCATGTCACGCCGAAACATAAATTTGCATTCATTCAGTATATCGGTCAGGCGGCTATGATCGATGCGATTGAAGGCTTCGTGTACTGCATCATTCTGACTGAAATCCAATAAACGGCTGGGAATGTCGGGATTGACGGCAAAATGCACAGGAGTGCGATTTCCATTTCGTGCGCACCTGTTCGGATCGGGTGCATGGGGGCCATCCCAATTATTCACCCGTTCTATAATGTATTGAATGACTCGCATTGCGCGTTCATGCGCCAGCTCTATATCGCCGGTATGCAGATTGATAGTGCCGTTACCACGCGTGAGTTGGACACCATTGATGGCAAACTGCAAAGGCAGCGACCAGGTCGGATTCGGCGTACCAGAAGGGCGCAGCCTCTGAGTTCGTAATTCCACGCTCTGGTCACCATTCTCGCCGCCATTGCTATATAGCACAATATGATGATGAAAGTCTGGATTGGCCATGGCCTCTGGATATAACCAGTTGCCACCTGCATTCAAAGTTCTTTGACGGACAGTATCCAAGATATCCTGTTTCGTAATGGGTAAATACGGACGATTTTCATCCGCATGCTGTCTATATTCATCCTGCTCGGCGCGGATGGTAGCGATTGCTTCTTCATAACGCTGCTGGGCTTCCGGGTTACCTCCGTGATCATTCGCCAGTACACCGAGGCCAAAGGACATGACTTCTTCGGGCCTACCGTCTCTGGCTGGCCATTTAAATTCAACGCCGTATCCCCCGTTTTGCCTTATCGGACCGCGTCCCGCTGTGAACTCACCGCTTGGGATAGGTTCATCCATCTGCATATCATATCGCCCGGCGCGGTGTGGTCCACGGTAAGGAACCAGTTCCGGCATATCGATCAGCATCTGTTGCACCTGCTTTTTGAGACGCAAGGCACGCATATTGTCAGGCTGATGTGTATCGAGTTCAAGAATGCGTGGTTCCGTATCGTTATTTTGATTAAGCTTGAGGATGATGGTATGGGCATTGTTTGGTTCGAGATAACAACGCCAACGGCGGTAGCCATCTGGTAATTGCCGACGTATCCACGCCGTGGCATCGTCTATCAGTTGGCTCGCAGATACTGGTAATTTTTCGTCATCGTCTCCTGATGAGTGAATATGCGTCCTGGGCGGCGGCGGGTTATTACCGCCAGCGCCTGCATTGACATCTGCTGGCGGAGTAGTTGCTTCGTTATTATTTACTGCAGGTGGAGCAGTATTGGCAGGTGCAGGTAATGAAGGCGCTGGATGGTGCGACAGAAATGCTTCCATCGCTAGCTCGCCGGTCGTTACACGATCGGATTGGGCATCATGAAATGCTTCGCGAACAATATTGATATTACCGCTGGCAATAGACAGAATTTCGGGAGCGTTCAGCAATGCCTGTTGTAAGGACGGGCTAGCGATTATCTGTTGATGCCACGCTGCCGCCAGCGCTGTATTCAGTGTACGGATTTCACCTTTTTCGTTGGCTGTTATCAAACGCTTTGAAGCCGTATTCACTTCATTGCGTAATTCGCCACCAATAACATCCATGATGTTATTCGAAAACAAGATGTCCCCAAGCGCTTTATGCTCTGGAATACGCACATCCAGCGCCTTTCGCACAGGCTCAATAACTTCGCTGAAATACTGAGCAGTCAATTTCCCACCTTGTAGCTGCCGCGCAATAGTTTGCGCTGGCATAAAAGCATAAGGGACGGGGTTGTTTTTTGCTTCTTCCTTGGCCCGTCTTGCGGCATCTTGTCGTTGCCGCTCCAAAGCGTCATGAGCGCGGCGCGCATCTTCCTGTTGGCGCTCCCATGCTTCCCTTCCTACCCGATGAGCACATGCAGCTTCATAGGCTTCCTTGTTTAGCGTTGCATCAGGAAAGAGATTATTCATGGCCTCCAATTCAATTTGAATGGCCAGAAATCGTTCCGGATCCTTTGTTTCCAATCCTTGTTTGCGCGCGATATTTAAAGCGGCATTTTGAATAGAGGCATTAAAAAAACTAGCCATATCAGGAATGCGATATCTGGAAGTACCATGCTCGAATTCCACCCTATTTTTATTACGCAACACATCTAAGGATAATCTCTCTCCGGTAGCATATCGTTGTATAATGTTATCACCCTGTATTTCCATATCGAATACTGTGCCGGTACCATCTTTTAGGGTGACGACTTTCATTCCATCCCGCACTGAAATCTTGCCCTCTATATTCTTTTTCGCGTATTCAAAAACTTTTGCTTCTGCGGGAGTCGGATCGGGCGGTAAGACAAGTTCTAATGTTTCGAAGAAAACAGCCGGGGCGCCAACTGCTATATTATGAGCGTTACTGGTTTCCGTGACTGATTGACCTGCTATGGTACTCATTTTTTTGGTTGTTAAAGACTTTGTCGATAGCATTTGGGCTGGAATAATCACGTCCAAATGGCCGAAATCCAGCGATTCATCAATATTCTCAGCAAAAAGGGTTCCCCGCGGTGCTTTGCGAGCGAACTTGTCGAATTCATCTCGCATAACCCGTGTTCCGCATATATGGGCCTGTTGGGCTACACAGAATTTAAATCTATCATCAAACTCTTTAGTGGTGACATTAAGTAACTCCAGGACATAATTTAAACGGTCGAAATATTCTATCTGCGGTGGCGTCAATGCGCGGCGATTAATCTTAAAATCGGATGAGCGTGTACTGTCCTGAGCCTGGCTTAGGCTAGTGAACTCTTCCCCGCGCTGCTGTTTAAGTTGCTCATATTTCTGATCAAGGAAATCATGATAACGATCCAACTCACTTGCAGCTATGGGATTATTCTCTAAGGTCTTCGTACCGCAATGGACTGAAGCCCAGGTAAGCACCGTTTCTGGCGTTTGAGCACCTAGCGGCAATCTTTCGGCCAGCTTCTGTAAATTTTTTTCTCCGGGACCGAGTCCATAAGCAAAACACAGCGCGGTATACATTAAACGATTGCGATGAAGTTTCATGTCATTGCTGCTAATCACCTGCTTTGGATGATCATGCGCCACGCCGGGCACATACATGCTTTCCGCAATGATATAAGGGATTGCCTTCCCAGTTTCCGCTCGTAACTGTTCAACCTTTTTGCCTATCGCCCTGGAATATTTAGAACCTAATATGAATGCACCTTTGGCTTCAAAGAGTTCTCGATATTTTTGTGGCCAGTGCGAATACAGCTCTTTAAGGCGGTCAATATCTTCTTGCTTAACGCTGCCAAATTCTTCGGCATTCATTATAATTTGCGGGCCACCTGTCGGTATTATAATTGTATTTTCAGTCATATTAGCTATCATCACCCACGAATCGCATCGGTTCTCGCCGCGAGTCTCAATATTAACATTTATATATTATTATTAAAGTGAAGGTTTTGTTACAGTAAATAATAATCAATATATTGTTATTTATGGGATATTTTTGGCCGAGGCAATACGGTGATCATTCAGTATTTCTGGATGCTACTCCATGCAGGCACAATATCGCGTACATAAATAGGTACGCCTTCGCCCATATCTTTGATCATGTTTGTTATGAAAATCAGATCGAACATAGGCTATCCTACTAATTCAAACCGAATGTATCAAGATGAAGGCAGAATTAGTAAAAATTCAAAAAATCACCGCGCACCTGAGAGGCTATAATATAAAATAACAGAGAGTTGGATAGGCTGGACTTATCCTAAGCTAGATCGGCAGTAGCCCAAAGAATACATTGTTCGGATCGATAGCAAAACCGTCGAAACCGGCTTATTTAATTACACCGTCAGTATCGAGCGCCGCAATGCCGAGAATATCGTGGTAATTAAGGGCAATAAAAAAACTGACACAAAAATATATGGAAAACTGGGAAAAGTTGTGGAACGAGGGAGAGGAATATAGATAAGATAATTCATGACTTTTATTCTTTTAACCGGCGCTGGTTTTAGCCACAATTGGGGAGGCTGGCTTGCTAATGAAGCGTTTGAATATTTATTGGGCTGCCCAGAAACCAGCGACAACTTACGAATGTTGCTCTGGGCAGATAGAAAGACCGGAGGAGGATTCGAGGACACGCTGGAGAAGCTACAGCAGAACCAACGAGCGGAACTATTAGAGGCGTTGCAGACAGCGATCATCCGTATGTTCAGGGAAATGAATGAGGCATTTGAGAAAACAATTTTTGAGCCTCAGCAGCAAGCGCAATACATGATTCAGACATTCTTGAGTAAATTCGATGCAATTTTCACGCTTAATCAGGATTTGCTGCTCGAGAGGCATTATTTGAATGATAACATCGTTCTTACTAATCCCGGGAAATGGGATGGTTATGCTATTCCCGGAATGAAAATTCTCCCAAATCAGGAGTACTCTCATGGGTTAGCACGATTGGCATTACATACGCCGGATGACCCATTCAAATTTAGTTTTTCGCCACGATCCCAACCCTATTTCAAGCTACATGGCTCTATTAACTGGCGCGATGCAGAGGGAGGGAAACTGCTCGTAATGGGTGGCAATAAATCGGCTGAGATAAGGCAAAATACGGTATTGAAATGGTACAGCCAGCAATTCGATGAATACCTTAAACGACCTAATACCAATTTAATGGTAATCGGCTATAGTTTTGGTGATCAACACATTAATCAAGCTATTGTACAGGGTACTGTGCAAGGGCTTAAATTATTTATTATTGACTCACTCGGTGTAGATGTGCTGGACAAGCAAAAACCATGGACGCCGATTCGCTACAGTGAGCTTGTAGAGCAACTAAGTCCGCATATAATCGGTGCTTCACGGCGCCCGCTAAAAGCAACGTTCAATAGTGATTATGTGGAGCATGGAAAGGTAATGCGGTTCTTTGCCCGATAAGAATCGTATTCTTGTACATCTGTTGGCAGCAGTCCAAAGAATGCATTGTCCGGTACTATCCTCTATTATCCGGCACTTTTGATGGCATATTTGCTGGTATATTGGAAAACAGATTTCATTAAATTATATATTTATCAGCTTATTATATGATAAACTTGATTCCTGTCGCCCCACCAGTCCTTACATCCATCTCCGTCCAACAGAGTCCAAAATAGCAAGGAAAAACGCCATTTACAAGGCGCTTGTTATGAGCTATATATCCAGTCATAGCCAGTCGTGGCCAATAGAATCTACCACCAAGTGACGGTCATTTTGGCGGTATCTATAAATAGCAGGTTGGAGTTACCGCCATGTCTCTTTCAGACCTCGCAATCCGCAACGCCAAGCCAAAAGACAAAGCCTATAAAATTACGGACGGCGGGGGCATGTTTTTATGGATACAGCCTAATGGTGGCAAATGGTGGCGTTATCAGTACCGATTTGCAGGCAAGCGCAAGCTGTTAGCTTGACGGGGCGGAGGGAGCGGTCAAGCGAAGGCTGTCGCGCCGGAGCACCTCTTCGCGCGAAGGCGGACCGAAGCAGAAGAGATCTATTATCGCTGGCGGGAACCGGCGAGCGTTTCCGAATGCATCATATTATCCGTTGCCGCCGGTGTTTCGACACTAACGGAAGCTCGCGTATTATTAGTAGTTTCAGTATCCGTAGTTTTAGTTTTATGGAGGCAGGATTCCTGTGAATAACTCATGGCCAACCTTTCTCTTGGGCTCCCACTGGAGGTAAACGGTTTATTGCAACCTGTATCCTGTGATGAACTATAGTCGGTTTTGATATCGGCATCGCTTTTATTGGCTGGCTGAGCATCTTCACCTAACGCCGGAACCGCAACGATGGAAAAAAGCGCCACGCTGGCAAAAATCCGAATAGTCTGACACAACATAAATACCTTCCTCTTATTGTACACATGCTAAACTATCAGTACAGACCTTATCAGCTCCTAATAATAGCCGCCATCGGAAATTTTGAGTGCGCCAAAGCCGAACGCCGAAAACGTGCTTGTCATGCGGCAACACCCGGCACCTATCCTAATCTCTCTACGGATTATTCGTTGGATAAAGGCAGGCTTTGTAAAAACTGACCCACTACCCGCGTGAAACTTCACTTTACCACCCATTGTTTTATTGGTAAGGACGAGGGTCGGAGGTCCGATTCCTCTCAGCAGCACCATTTTTCCTCTATATCTCAGCATGGGAAGGGACATAATTCTATGAGCGATACGATGACCCTGTACAAAGGTGACGCAGAGACCGTCATTATCATCGAAGCGCAGCCCGATCCCCGCGAGCCAAGCCGCTTCCTGTTTAAAAGCCCGAATGGCGAGCCCATGCGCGGCAAACTTTCACTGAGGGAGCATGCCTATAATGTCTTGCTGCCGCCGAACAGCTATATCATCATCGACGCGGATGAAGCCGAGCTGTTCAAGGAATCGCATAGCAATGACCGCGTGATTTTCGCTTTGCCCTCAGACGACCCGGCCGGTTTTTATGTCGACCAATATATTACCGGCGCCAAGGGACAGTCGCCCTACACGGCGGTCATATTGCGATTACGGGAAAATTCCAGGATAATCTCCGCCGCGCTTTATCCGCGCGATCTGGAAAGCTTGCCCGCGCCATTCCTGATGACTCCCGATGGAAAAATCGGGCGGGCGACCTCAAAGGACCCGGGCGCATCTGCCGATTCAGATGACAAAATCGCGCAACCGCACAACCCGGGCGACCTCGAATTCATTTTAAAGGCCATTTATCAGCCGGTCGAGAAACCAGTTATCGTCCCGGACTTACCGAAAGAATCGTGGTTTTAAGACCGCGCTTTACCGCGCCTGGTTTTATTGGTAATGCAAACCACACGGAATAAGGGGCCATAGCTCAGTTGGTAGAGCGTCGCGTTCGCAATGCGAAGGTCGTGGGTTCGACTCCCATTGGCTCCACCAGTTTCGCCCGCGCCAAAGGCGCGGTCTTGCGAAACTGAGTGTCCGCCGAAGCTGCCGAGCGTTCTAGCGAGGTAGCGAAGGGGGACTAGCGAATTCCCTTTCTGAGACAATTCGTTAGAAGCGCTTTGGATTACCTAGGCTTTTTTGGTTCTATCTCCGCGTTGGTATCATACATACCAAAGTGCTGGTCCAGAATATTATCGACGATAGCCCACAGCACATTGACGAGTTCCAGTTTCTGCTTCTCAGTTATATCAAATACATCTACATATTGCCGGTATGGGGTGAGATCAGTGACAATCATACGATACTCCTGTGGCTGATTTAGGAGTATAGGGATGTCGAAAACATAAGAGAACGTAAAGTCAAAAATATGCGTACTATTCCCGATCTATTTACACAATTTATCGAAAGAAAGCGCATTGAACTTTCGGAAGCCACGGTTTCACGTAACCAGCTTGAAAAGCAGGCTTTGCAACACATGGCAACACGGCGCTCGTTTCGGGCGGCGCTTCAGAAGCGAGTGCCGGCGGTCATAGCAGAGATCAAGAAAGCATCGCCTTCTAAAGGATTAATAAAAGATGTTGACCCGGCCTCACTTGCACAAGCCTATGAGCGTGGTGGAGCTGCTTGCTTGTCTGTGCTGACTGATAGCCATTTTTTCCAGGGAAGTTTGTTGGATCTCCAGGCGGCACGTTCAGCCGTTTCCATTCCCGTTCTGCGAAAAGATACCACTATTGATGAGTATCAGGTCATCGAAGCGGCGGCTTGGAGAGCTGACGCCATTTTGTTGAACGCATCGATTCTGGACGAAGATAGCCTCCGCAGGTTTAGAGAACTCGCTTTGGAATATGGTGTGGCTTCATTGGTCGAAGCACATGATGAGGAGGAATTGCAGACAGCGCTCGCAGGTGGTGCGGATATTATCGGCATTAATAACCGCAATCCTCGCACGTCTCAAACGACACTTGAGACATCTCTTAGGCTTGCAGACAAAATACCCGATAACGTAATCAAAGTCAGTTTGAGCGGCATCCGATCACATGGCGACATAAAGACATTAATCAATGCAGGATACACTTCTTTCTTGGTCGGTGAGCATCTAATGACTTCTGAAAATCCTTCAAACGCAGTAAAGCTTCTGATTGAAGGTGATATGACCGTTGTCGCTGCAACGAATTAACGGCTCCCAGTTAAAGCTCTTACCATTGAGTGCAGTAGGTGACTTGATAATAATCACCCACTCCTGTATTACCTCAATAAATTGGCGCAGCCGGTTCGATGTTTCTCCGCGTTGCTCCACCATAACCTAATTAACCTTTGAAAACGTGGTTCGAACCAGCTTTGGCTGCGGGAGAACGTGTGTTTGAAATGTCAAAACAAAATGGCATACCATTTAGCACGCCAAGAACTTTTAGTTGTGGTAACTCTATAATAATTATACTTTTTAAGGCAAGTTTGAAAAAATACGCCATGGGGATCAAATGAGCCGCCAATTGTATATCGGAAAATCCCTGCAACATGTTTGGACGACATTTACATCCGAAAGACGCATGATCGCAAGGATATGCTGGTTTCCGTTTTTATCATTCTGTTTTTTACTATTTTTGACCCATTATTTGCCATCAGAACACCCCGAATGGCACTATTCAAAACAAGATTTGGCAACGATCAATATTGTATTACGGGCCGCGTTCAGTGCGGTATGCCTGACAGGTGTATATAGATATTTGTTGGGAGATACGCGATTTCATATCAAAACAGTTGCGCTTAAAAGAAATTTGGAAACCAGACAGCCGGTTCTTTCAACAAGGCTTTATTTTGCCCTGGATAAGAGTGTTATCATACTGGCCATTGTTTTCGCCGGTTGGTCGTTTCTCTATCATTACGGCAACCGTTTGGCTGCAAATTTGATTGTTTCCGATTCACTGCCTGCACCCGTTACAACTTCGGACATTATGCTTTTAAAAGCATGGCAGATATTTTTCTTTTTTCTTGGTTCGCAGCTTTGCCTAATATTTCCTTATATCGCAGTTTCTAAAAATATAACCTTTTCCAAAATAGTACAAAACATACAAACCCTCCGAGGCAACCGAATCCGTGTTTGGGCGGTGCAGGCATTCATCCTTGCGTGTTTTATAGGCGGTGAATTCGCTCTGAGCTGGGTTTTATATTTGCTATATCGGCATACGCCTTTAGGGGAGTATAGAGGCTCTGGCTTAATGATATTGGGGTACGTTTTGGATATAATAGCATGGTTCATCGGACTACTATTATCAGCCATTTTTTGCGCTGCTGCTTTTAAGGCACTGGGCGTCCGAGAGAATGAGTTGCCAATTGTGTAATTCCTCAAACAAGGTGTTTGAACTAAGTCTCCCAGGGTCCACCAGCCTACGCTCTGCGAGCTTTGGCTCGGCAAGCCAAGAGCTTGACGAGATGAAGCGAGCAGTTAAGCGGAGGCAGTCGCGCCAAAGCCTTGGCGTAGGTGGAAGCTGCCGAGCTTTTTAGCGAGGGTGCGAAGGAGGACTGTGTACTGATTTGGAAACTTTGAGCTAATTTAACATGCCATTGGTGGGGGCATGGTATAATGAGCACTACGCTTCAGAAACCCCACCTAACACTACTCATTAAATACGATATGCGATTTGACGCTGCCTTTGGAGGGGATGGCGATTTTCACGCTTTTAGCGCTGCCGGATTTAGTAGCTTCGAGCATATATTTTCCGGGCGGAAGCTGCGCGTAAACATACGGCCCGGCATCGCTTACCGTCAGCACGGGTGTGCCGGAGGCATTGAGAACGCGTAAGCCCACATCGCTGATAAATGCACCAGTGGGCGCGCTGAGCAGCAGATGGAGATTATAGCTATCGCCCTGCGCCTTGAGCTGGGCAAGCTCCTCGTCGCTGATGCCGCCGTTGAGGTAAGTGACGGTGCCGCTGATCTGTGCTACCAGCGGTAGGGCAGGGATGGCGCCGCCGCCTTCCGAACCGATGGCCTGGCCGGGACGAGTGGCGTCTTTCGCGGAAGACGGCCATTCGCGCCCTGCGACGGGCGGGGGTTCGGCGGGTTGCCCCTGCTGCATGCGCTGGTATTCGTTATTGAGCGTTCCCGAATAATAGCTCTGAGCATGGGCCGATGATGCAATGCCAGCAATGAGGGCTGCAGCATATAAAGCGGAATAACGCATGGGTATCTCCTTTAGTTTTTTTTACTAATCCTCGTATAGCATGCCATTCAATGCTTTGCGACGAAGATTTTCTTTATGGGATTTTTATGCCCAAGAACACTTTGACATTTCTGGCATAAAGAAAAAATAGGGAACTGCTCGCCCAGATATAGGTAGGGGATATGCCTTACGTCATCTCACGCGTCACGCGGTTGCGGCCGGTGCGCTTGGAATAATACATAGCATCGTCGGCGCGCTTGATGAAGGTGGGAAGGGTGTCGCCGGCCGGGCGGAAATGCGCGACACCCATCGAGACGGTGATCGAGCCGTAGGTTTCGCCGGTATCCTTGCGCTTGAGCTCCTTGCCGGCGATGGCGGTGCGGATCAGCTCGGCCACTTTCATGGCGCCATCCATCGGCGTGTCGGGGAGGATGACTACGAACTCTTCGCCGCCGAAGCGTGCCACGATGTCACGGCCCTTCAGCGTATCGGTCAGCGTGCGCGCCACCGTCTTCAGCACCTCGTCGCCGAGCAGGTGGCCGAACTTGTCGTTGAATTGCTTAAAGTGGTCGATGTCGATCATCAGTAGGCACAGATCGCTATGGCGATCCTTGGCGGCCATGATCAGCTCGTCGATATTTTTTTCAAACGTCTTGCGGTTGAATACGCCCGTCAGGAAGTCGCGCTGCGCCTCGATGGTCACTTTTTGCAGGTTTTTTTTCAGGCTGGTGATTTCCTGCGTCGATTGTTCGAGCTTCTCGTTAATGCTCTCGCCGCGCTTTTTCATATTGGAAGTGGCCGAGATCAGGTCTTTAACGATGGATTTTAAATTCGGATCCTCGAATTTCTGATTGATGTCATCGAGATACGTGCCGACATCTTTGTTATAGCTTTGCGTTTCGCTGCTGAATTCGTTGATCGTTTTGAGCACCTCCAGCAGCACTTTCTGCGCGCCGAGCGCCGCATCGTCGAGTACCTTCTGGTTGCGGTTGCCGAGGATGAATTTGTTATGCAGGTAGGAGCAAGTTTCCTGGCTAAAGGGCAGGCGGTTATTGATGACGTTGTCTACCTCGTGCATCAGCTCCTTGTTGAGCCCCGTTGCGTAATGGAACCATATCGCGTAATTCTCCGGAATAGGGGAGACGGAATGTTTATCCATCAGACTGAACGCCGCTTTAGCGTGCTGGATGTCGTTTTCGGCTTCGGTGGGCATAGGGCATTACTTGCTTATTTTCCTTATAGTGTACAGGCTTAAGGTTAATAAAGAATTTCACCAGATAGATTTCCCTGCCCCCGGTAGTCCCATGGCTTGCCACATGCGGCTTATTTTATCAATAACCTCTTGTTCCATAATTATTTTATTCCCCCATTCACGAACGGTTTCCGGAGGCCATTTGTTGGTGGCATCGAGCCCGGCCTTACTCCCCAGTCCCGATTCGGGCGAGGCGAAATCGAGATAGTCGATGGGAGTGTTTCCGATCAGCGTGATGTCGCGCACCGGGTCCATGCGCGTCGACATCGCCCAGATGACGTCCTTCCAGTCGCGGCAATTAATGTCATCGTCAACGACGATTACCCATTTGGTATAGACGAACTGGCGCAGGAACGACCAGATGCCCATCATGATGCGCTTGGCATGGCCGGGATAGGCTTTTTTGATCGAGACCACGGCGACACGGTAGGAACAGCCTTCCGGCGGCAGCCAGAAATCGACGATCTCCGGGAATTGCTGTTGTAAGAGCGGAATGAATAATTCATTGAGTGCTTCGCCCAGCACCGACGGCTCATCGGGCGGCCGGCCGGTATAGGTCGAGAGGTAAATCGGGTTTTGCCGCATGGTGATGGCGGTAACGGTGAAAACCGGGAACGGCTCGACGGCATTGTAATAGCCAGTATGGTCGCCGTAAGGGCCTTCAGCGCCATATTCGTCGAGGCTGACAAATCCTTCCAGCACGATTTCCGCCTGCGCCGGAACCTGGAGCGGAATGGTTTTGCAATCGACCAGCTCGACTTTCGTGCCGCGCAACAGGCCGGCGAACTGGTATTCGGACAGCGTATCGGGCAGCGGCGTCACCGCCGCCAGTATCGTCGCCGGATCGGCCCCAATTACCGCCGCCGCCGGGAACGGCTCGCGCTTTGCCTTGCCCCAACGTGCATGTTGCTGCGCTCCGCCGCGGTGCTTTAGCCAGCGCATCAGCGTTTTGTTTTTGCCGATGACCTGCAGGCGGTAGATGCCGAGATTGTAATCATCCTCTTTCGCTTCGCCCGGGCCCTTAGTGACGATCAGCGGCCAGGTGATCAGCGGCGCCGGCTCACCCGGCCAGCAGGTCTGGATGGGCAGGATGGAAAGGTCGATATCATCACCGGTCAGGACGATTTCCTGGCAGGGCGCCTTGCCGACGGTTTTTGGCTTCATCGCCATCACCGTTTTCAGCAGCGGCTTCATCTCCCAGAGTTCTTTCCACCCGCCCGGCGGCTCCGGCTGTTTGAGGAAGGCCAGCGTTTCGCCAACTGCGCGCAGTTCATGGGGCTCACGTCCCATGCCCCATGCCACGCGTTCAACGGTGCCGAACAGGTTGATTAACACAGGGATCGACGAACCCACCACATTCTCAAAAAGCACCGCTGGCCCGCTCTCGGCGATCAGCCGCGTGCCGATTTCCGTCATCTCCAGATAGGGCGATACCGGCTCCTTCACGCGCACCAGCCGGCCGTGTTTTTCGAGATGAGCGATGAAATCGCGTAAGGAATTGTATGGCATATCAATTATTTAAATCATTGTCACAATATCTTAACTTTCAATTAAATCATGAATGACATACCATAAGATGGACAAAATAAAAAGAATAGGAAAAATAAAGCCATGGCTAGTTGGGACAAGCTTTCAAATTCACAAAAAACTCCCGGTGATACGGCAGCCGGACGTCAGCAAAGCAAGAAACCTGTCGAAATGCAGATACTTGAAGCATTAATAAAAAGATTTCCTGGCATATTTAGTAGCCGAGAGGCTATTGTTTTTAAGCCGGGGGCTATTGGAGGAGAAGGTACCTATACGCTTACTGTTCCGAGTAATTTTTCCCGTACTAACTTTACAAAACCGGTGGCTGAACAAGGATTAGGAATCGAAGAGGGCGCTATTCTTGAGAGAAAAGCTTGCCCTAAATTTAG